>Ga0315278_10000330_pt1 | contig 42239 bp, 33 predicted proteins | sample YL17G06_0_MG_FD_203880 | JGI IMG/M metagenome (GOLD analysis project Ga0315278, IMG submission 203880) | Sediment microbial communities from Yellowstone Lake, YNP, Wyoming, USA - YL17G06_0 | ecosystem: Environmental > Aquatic > Freshwater > Lake > Sediment | place: USA: Wyoming | collected... | reverse complement strand
CGGAGCCGATGATAGCGGAACCTATGGTTAAGATTCCCACAGCCACAATTCAGGGCGATGAGGTCATTATCCATTTACCCTCTGAAAGAAGTGAAGGTATTCGAATACCCACTGAGAATAAATTGATGGTAAAAGCTGTCTTATTAGCCCTGTTGCAAAATCAAATGCTGAATTCTCAGACTGTTGCAGACATACTGGGTTACACCCAATCCCATACTCTTTATCTTAATCGCCAAATATTCTCCGGCTCCACGGAGGCACTGCTTGATGGTCGCCAGGGGCAAAAGCAATGCTATGTGTTTAAACCGGAGGTCAAGGCAGAGTTGATTCAACAGTATATAGTGAATGCAATTGTAGGTAAATCGACAGCGTGTGCATCATTGGCATCCGGCCTCAAGGAACGCTGTGGACTGGATTTACCCGCCCGCACTATTAGTCATTACGTCAAGAAACTGGGGTTGAAAAGAAAATTATTGCATGGTTTACCAACCTTAATCTCAGTACGGTAAATCACTGGTTGCAACGAATCGCAGGCAATATGGATTTGAAAGATAAACCGCGGTCCGGGCGGCCTCCCGTTTATGATGAAGCGTTACGGCATCGACTGGCGGCATTTTACTGTCAAACCACCCCCCTGCCTCTGCCGGAACTCCCGGAAGTCGGGCGTTGGAGTATTCGATGGGCTGAAAAGTAAGCGCTTTTTCGGTCTTATCGAGCGCTATTTGTGTCCTGTAGGGGTTTGATTTATCACGCCCAGGCAGAAGTGATGTACCTTTGTGCCATCGCGCCTTTGTGGCTATTTTCATAGTTGCCTAAGAAACCCCGGCAATTTCTTTGCGGATGAATTATAATAATGCAGTTAAACTCATTACAGGGGCGCTTTCTGTGCGTCCCCTATTTCACACGGACCAGACGGAAAACCAGTTTTTTTTGATTTTTCTTATTAAATTTCATGGCTCCTGGTGTATGATAGCCTCATACAAATTCAAATTTTTTGAATTACGAAAGCCGGAAATGCGCAAAATCGTGGCGAGTTACGCGGTACGCACGAAGCGCGAAACGCTTAAGGGATTTTCCTTGCCTGTCCCGTTCTTACGTTCTTAACTCCACCCGGGTAAAATGTTATCCATAACGGTTTTCCGATGAGTTCCTTGGAAGGTTAGAAAAACAAGGAAGAGCGGACAAGCATGAGTCAACCAACAAAGATCTTGCGAAAATGAAAGCCCAGGATGGCATGTGTGACGGCCCGGCTGAATAAACGCGGACGGCGCAGGATCGTCCAGGAAATGAGCTTCCAATAATACCACCTACCCTTGTTTTTTATGCCCAGGTGCCAGATGGACTTGAAAAACGCCCCGAGATATACCGGTTGAATATTCAATTTCTTGCGCAGTGGAAACGGTTTATATTCTTTCAAAAAGGTAATCACCCGCTTACAATATTCCTTCGGCGCATAAATGGTTTTCAGCACCCCCCGGTACCCATCTATCAGGGTTTCCCTATTCATGATGGGGATAAAATTGAGCGAGAAGTCCGTGTTATCGCCGGAAGAATCGTGGACCAAGCGATTTTCTTTTTCCATGCGCTTGTAAAGGGGTGTGCCCTGGAATGCGGTCAACAAGCCCACCATGGCGGTGACTATCCCACTCTGCTGTATAAACCGGATTTGCTTTTCAAAAATGGATGGCGGGTCATTATCGAACCCGATGATAAAACCGCCCTGCACCTCGAAACCGTGGTTCTGCATTTTCTTGACGCTGGTCATCAGGTCCCGGTTCTGGTTGTGGTATTTATTACATTCCACCAGGCTTTCTTCATGGGGCGTCTCAATACCGACGAATACTTTGTTAAAGCCGGCCTGGACCATCAATTGCATTAACTCCTCATCATCCGCCAGGTTAATGGAAGTTTCCGTAAAAAAATGGAAAGGGTGTTTTCTTTGTTTCATCCAATCGATCAGGGCAGGAAGCAATTCCTTTTTGAGCACGGCCCGGTTCCCGATGAAATTATCATCCACGAAAAAGACGCCGTCGCGCCAGCCCAGTTGGTAGATCGCATCCAATTCGCATAAAATCTGCTCTTTACTTTTGACGCGGGGGATTTGCCCGTTCAGGATAAGAATATCGCAGAAATCGCAGTTAAAGGGACAGCCACGGGAATACTGGATGCCGATGGAATCGTACTTTTTAAAATTGACCAGCGGCCATTCCGGGCAGGGGCTCTGTTGGACATCCGGCCAATCCTCGCATGTATACACACCCCGGGCGCAGCCGTTTTCCAGGTCTGCCAGGAAAGGGGGAAAGGAGCCTTCGGCTTCTTTCAGCACCAGGTGGTCCACCAGCGGTTCGAAATCGCTGCTCTGGGTAGTAAAAAGTGGGCCGCCGGCCGCGATCTTGACCCCTTTTTTCCGGCACCGGTCGATCACTTCCCGGGCCGATTTTTCCTGGATGGTCATGGCGCTGATAAAGGCCATGTCGGCCCACTCCAGTTGGGCGTCGGTTAAGGACGACACATTCAGGTCCACCAGCTTTCTCTCCCACTCCCGCGGCAGCATGGCCGCTACGGTCATCAGTCCCAGCGGCGGCAGCGTCGCTTTCTTAGAAACGAATTTCAACGCATATTTAAAACCCCAGAATGTATCCGGGTACTGCGGGTAAATTAAAAGTATTTTCATCGATCCCCCTTATTGGTGTCTTATTGTTTTTTTTACCAAAGTTCATTAACATTCCTTTATTACAGAAACAACTTGTAATGCGATAATTATAATACACAAAAATATTTAATTCAAATTAAAAGAAAAATACCCCATGGTTGTACGAGAAAAATTATAAAAAATACAACCAAAAGTACAACTTTAGATGTATTGACAGACCTGATCTCCCGGGGTAAAATGAAATTTCAAATTTTTTTTCAAAAATATCGATCGATAGATGAGACGCGTTGGCGTTTTCAACTGCGGCGGATTCAGATAAGTAAAATAAGTCGGACTCATTTGCACATGCAACTTACACTATAGGAGGTGTAATAATGAATAAATTTTTCATTTTAGTCGTTGTGTTGGTATCGGCGTCTTTTGGCTTTGCCATGGACAGGAATGTCGGAACAGGAGAACCGCAGCTTCTTATCCGTGAAGCCCAAATGGATAGGCTGCCGGGAACTTTCGATGCAGCGGCCTACACCGCGCAGCAGCAGGAAAAATATGACTGGCTGATGGCGGAAGCGGCCCCCCTGTCCCATAATTCATTTGTCTCCATTAATGTATCGGAGCAAGAGATTAATACAATCGAAGAATACCGCTGCGAAACATGTGGGGACATGAATGTATCCCGTGAAAAAGTACGGGTCGGCGTCAGTAAATCCATCGATTTGTCCTGGGGACAAGCCAAAACCACCCAGGCCGGCGGACTGGTTTGGACAGCGGCCGTAGAATCCCCCAAAGCCACGGCGCTTCGCGTCCATTTCGTGGATTTCAACGCGCCGGAAAACGTAGAACTCTACGTTTACAACCTGGATGGCCAGGCGTTTGGTCCTTATACGGGCCGCGGTCCCAACCAGGACGGCGATTTCTGGAGCAATACCGTAACCGGGCCCGTTGCTTACATCCAGCTTCACTATTTCGGCGACGCCGGGTTCACTCCCACCTTCAAAGTAACCGATATTGCTTATATCGGTCAAAAGTTCCTTTTACCCTTCATGCAGAGCCCCATCGATAACCGGGAAGGCATCTCCACTATCGCGACCCACTGCCCGGATAATGCCCCATGCATAGAAGATGCACGTTGTTACGGCACAGGGGATTTCCCCGGTTACAATAGCGTCCGTTACGGCGTAGCCCACATGCTGTTCGTGTCCGGCGGTTGGTGGTATATGTGCAGCGGCGGTCTCTTGAATGACAGCCAGCCTGCTACCTACGTCCCCTATTTCCTGACTGCCAACCACTGCATTTCCAAACAAACACAAGCCAACACCCTGGAATGTTACTTCCAGTATTGGACCGCTTCCTGTCACGGCGCTTGTTATGATCCCGTGGGAGTTTGCCCCCGCACCGTAGGCGCAACGTTCCTGGCCGGCTCCAGCAAGGTCAGCGATTTCACCCTGTTACAGTTGAGCCAGACACCCCCGGCCGGCAGTGTTTTCCTGGGCTGGTCAACCACAGCGGTTGCCAATACCAATGGTTTCCAGTTGTACAGGATCAGTCATCCGTCAGGTATGCCCCAGGCTTACTCCGAACACGTGGTAGACACGGCCAAAGGGACCTGCAGGAGCTGGCCCCGTGGGAAATGGATATACAGTACGGATACGCTGGGCGCCACTGAAGGCGGCAGCAGCGGTTCCCCGGTATGCAATGCCAGCGGCCAGGTGGTGGGGCAGCTATCCGGCGCTTGCGGAACTAACGTCAACGATGACTGTGACTCGGTAAATAATGCCACCGTGGACGGCGCTTTTGCCAATTACTTCTACCTGGTCTCTTCGTGGCTCAATTAGCACCCCGGCTTAAACAAAAGCAAAACATATTAAAATTTAATCGATAAGACGCTCATAAAAACCCAAAGCCGCGGTGATGGACGATAAATAATTCGCTTCATCGCCGCGGCTTTTTGTTTGAAGGACAATTTGTGTTGGAATATGGGAATATGGGAAAGGCCGGGAATTTCATAAACTGCTTAAATTATAAATTATAAATGATAAATGATAAATTATAAATGGAAGTTGTGTCCTACGGACTCTTTTGTTACCGGCTTCGCCGGAAGGAAAAAATCAAATGAATCGACAAACCGGATGTGGTATGGGAGCCGAAATTGAACGCCCATGTCTTTTTCCGCCGAAGGCGTCTAAAACCAGCCCAACGGGCGCCGCTTCCATTTATAATTTATCATTAATAATTAATAATTTATAATTTCTAATTTATCTTTTTTAACGGCAAGTCAAACCTGTATCACATGCATGGCCGTTGATTTGAACGTCACATAGACATCCTGGCCGGGGCGCAAATCCATCGATTGCGCCGACTCGCGGGTAATGAAAGAAATCAACACCTGCTTTTGACATTCCACGGCCACGGAAAGTATAATCCCCATCTCTTCCACCAACGTGATAACTCCTTTAAAACAATTCCGGGCCGACGATACGATGGGCTCCCTGGAAATCAAGATATCTTCGGCGCGAATAACCCCTGCCGCCCGTCCCCCCTCAAGGGGCGTCGTTACCCGGATACGCAGCCCGTTGGCTTGCAGGAATCTTATTTCGCCTTCACCCACGATCTCGCCGTGGATAATATTTTCCGCTGAAGCAAATTCGGCGATATCCAGGGAAATAGGCCGGTGAAATATCTCCGCGCCGGACCCCTGGTAAACAATCCGCCCTTCTTTCATGAAGAAAAACTTGTGCCCCAACAAACGCGCCTGCACCAGGTTATGGGTCGAAAGCACAACGGTTTTCCCGGCGGAGGCGATTTCAGTAATCAAAGTTTCGATGGTACGGGTACTGAGTGGGTCCAGGTTGGCGGTGGGTTCGTCCAATAAGTACAATTCCGGTTCCAGCAGCATCACCCGCGCCAACTGCAGGCGCTGCTTCTCGCCCCCGGAAAGCTTTTTGGCTTCCCGGTCTTCTTTTCCCGCCAACCCCACCTTGTGCAGCATGGCCATGATAATATTATTGTCTACCCGGCGGTTCCTGACCCTCGGCCCATAGGTCATGTTACGCATCACATCCCCTTCCAGCGTCAGGGGATGCTGAAACACAAAAGCGATTTTCCGGCGTAAGGCCGTCTTTTGCCGGGACCGGAGTTTTTCCGTGGGTTGGCCGTCAAACTCCACCACGCCCCTGTCGGGTTTCTCCAGTAAGCCGATGATGCGCAGCAGGGTGGTTTTACCCGCGCCGTTGGGCCCGATGATCACATTGACCGCGCCGGTTTGAAGTTCCATATCGACGCCATCCAGGATGACGCGCCGGTCAAAGGTTTTTGTGACGCCTTTAATTATTGTTTCCATATACTTTTTATTTCCCCTGCATCAATTGCAAAAAGACATTTAGCAGCAAAGCCACCAGCAGCAGCACCAGGCCCAGGGCAATGCCCAATTCGAAATTGCCTTTCATGGTTTCCAGGGAAATGGCCGTGGTCATGACCCGGGTTGCGCCTTTGATATTACCGCCCACCATGAGGGTCATGCCGGTTTCGCCGATAACCCTTGAAAAACCGGCAATGATGGCCGTGAGGAATGCGAATTTTCCCTGGCGAATAACGGCCAGGGCCATTTGCAGGGGCGACGCCCCCAGGGAAAAGGCCAGGTCTTTGGTTTCTTTGGCCACGCCCTTGAGGGCGGAAAGGGAAAGGGCGGTAATAATGGGGAAAGCCAGGATCGATTGGGCCAGCACCATGGCCCAGGGGGTGAACAGCAGTCCAAGGGAACCCAAAGGCCCCCGGCGGGTGACCAATATATAAACAAGGAGCCCGATCAGCACCGCCGGGATGGCCAGGGTAGTGTTTAGTAAACCGATTACAGTCCGTTTAAACCTGAATTCCGTTACTGCCAGGAAAACGCCGCTGGGAATGGCGAAAATCCCGGCCAAAAGCGTGGCGCTTGCCGATACCGCCAGGGACAGACCGATGATGCCCAGTATATCCGGCGACGGCGGAAACAGCAGCGCCAACGCCTGCTTTAATCCTTCAAAAAAATAGCTCATTTGAACCGAAATCAAATGATGAATGATAATGCGGCTCGCGCCGGTAAATGGTAGGGAACTGGCACTGCCTGTTCCCAAAAATGAATTGTCGGAACAGGCAGTGCCTGTTCCCTACAATCCTGGAAATCAATCATCATCCCGGTTATTAGAATTTTACCTGGAACTGGGTGGAAAACACGTCGTTTTTCACGGCGGGCTTTTCCATGCGTCTCTCATAATTGGTGCGCCAGAGGACGTTTTTTCCGAAGTAATAATTCAAACCGATGGTCCAGCGGGAGATATCCATATCTACCAATTCTCGATACAAATCATAGTTGTCATAACGTACCAGCAGCACGGTAGAGGGCAGTATTGTGTAACCGAGGGTGAAATAGTAACCGTCTTTTTTAACGGTTATGTCTTTCCCGGTGATAAATTCGGCTTTCAGGAACAATTTACTTATCTCCAGTTTCAGTTCGGCGCCGACGCGGTTCTTTTTATCGGCGATTCCGGTAGTACCGTCGTAGTAAGACGCGCCCAGGGTCAATCCTTTAAGTGGAGTTAGCAGGAAACGTCCCACCAGGGTTTTGCGGTTGTTTTCGTCCTGGACATTGGAGCCGCTGCCGTTCACCAGGGCCAGGGTCAAATTGGAGCGTACGCTGGAAAAATTGAAATCCCGGCTCACCTGGAGGCCGATATCGCGGGTGGGTTTGATGAGGTTGGATACGACATCGGCTTTGTTGATAAAATCGATATCCGCTTCGGGAGTCGATTGTTCCAGGCCGAAGGCGTACTTGAATTGACCCAATCGAATTTTGAAATCTTTAATGATAGTGGTTTCGATGTAAACATCGTAGACCATTTTTTTGTTTTCGGGGTCGGCATTGGCGCCCTCGATGCTAAAGGTGTAAGAAAAGTATTTGGAAATATCGCCGCGGATACCGAAGCGGGCATTGGGGATGGAGAACCCGTCCACTTTATTGGGGCCGAAATCCCAGGTGTAACGGACACGGGCAAAACCATTGAGCACGAGGTTGGGGTATTGGGTTTGGGTTGAAGCCGGCGTGGTGGTTTCCACCCCGAACAATCCGGTAAGGGTTACTGCAACTAATAAAACAATTAAAACAGCAAATCTTTTCATCATTCACTCCTTTTATTTTTTTTTCATAATTACTTTTCCACATCCGGGAAAAACAAGGGGCCGCCGTATTTGTCCACGCCGAATTCGCGGATGATCTTTTGGCCTTCGGGTCCGCGGATAAAATCGGCAAAAGCAGTGGCCAGTTTATGGTTAACAGTGGGGTATTTAGCAGGGGAGACCGCGATTACCGAGTAGGGATTAAACAATTTTTCGTCCCCCTGGACCAGCATGCCGAGGGCGTCGATTTCTTTTTGGTGGGCGAGCCAGGTGGCGCGGTCTACCAGGCAGTAGGCTTTTTTTTCATTGGCGATGCGTAAAGTGGCTTCCATACCGCTGCCGCTTTCCAGGTACTTGCCGCCGGTAGGTTTGCCGCCGGCTTCTTCCCAGAGGCGCAGTTCTTTTTTATGGGTGCCGGAATCATCGCCGCGAGAAACGAACAACGCAGAAGACGTTGCCAGTTTCTTAAATGCACCGATGCCTTTCATTCCTTTGATACTTGCGGGATCATCTTTGGGTCCTACCACGATAAAGTCGTTGTGCATCACATCCAATCGTTTGTCGCCGAAACCGTCGGCCACGAATTTATCTTCCGCGGCGCGATCATGAACCAGCAGTACATCGGCGTTGCCGTCGCGGGCCAGGCGAATCGCCTGGCCGGTTCCTACGGCAATCACTTTAACCCGGCAATCGTATTTCTGCTCGAACGGCGGGATCAAGGCATCGAATAACCCGGAATCAAGGGTGGATGTCGTGGATGCCAGGGTGAGTTGTTCTTTGGCCGCGCCCGGGACCGCCAGGACAGCCAACAACATTAAAGCTAAAAAAACAAGTGAAATTTTTTTGTTCAATATGAACCTCCTTTCTAAATCCGAGAGGCTTGACCGTTTCCCGTCAAACCCTACCGGTCAGCCGGCATGGCAAAAGGTAAAGCAATGGCTTTAGCCGTGTCTGACTCGGAGGAAAATTTGTTAAGGAAGTAATATAGCAAAAAAGGAAAAAAAAGTAAAGCCCCAGTCCTGGATTTACCGCTCCTCAATGCCGATGCTTCGATATAATTCTTATTCTTATTGCCAGTCTTTCCTTATCAGAGCCCCCGGTTTTTAGAAATACAAATTCATAAACGCCCCTGAACCCCGGTCCCGGTTGCCAATAAAAAATTCCTTTTCCCCTGTCTAATGTGGAGCCGATGGGAAGCGGAGAAACGTTGTTCACCGGCGAAGCCGGGAAATGAATTTCAACCCGTTCCAGTTCTATGATTTCAACGACTATTATTCCATTCTTATCGGGATAAACCGTTTGCGGCGCGGCATCTTCTCGATATCCTTTGATAACCGACGCAGGCCCGTTCCAGTCGGGGGTGGGCAAATATGAATCAAAGACGGGCGCACACTCATCTTTTTCCGCTCTTCCGCTCTTCCCCGCTTCCGCTCTTCCTTTTTCCCCTGTCTCCGAATCCCGGATAATGAAATACCTGCTGCCGATGCCATCGGCGTTGCCGGCGTTGTCCACGGCTGCCCAGGCAATGGTATGCACACCGTTTTCATATTGCGTCGCGTCCAGGTGAAAGTAACCGACCGCACCCCCACTGTTGGCATAACCGGGAAATAAATCGGCAATATCTTGCCTGTAGACGTTATAACCGGGATTTCCGAGATTAAGCCCATCGACGATCACTTGAATGGTGGAACCGTCGGTGTCAATATGATTGGGCTGCGGGGTCAATACCCAACCCCAATTGATATAATCGCTCCCGGATGCCGCGCCCCCTTGGGCCGGTGTATCGATGGCCCCAAAGGGTTTCACGGCCCTGCCATTCTCGCAATTAATGGTCTTCACCCCAAGCTCGGCGCTGTTGTTTTCCCTGTCATAGGCAATGGCATGGAGCCGGTACGTGTTATTCATGCCTTTGCCGGGCAATCCATAGGTCAATAACATATACCCCCAGCCGGCGCGGTAATTAAACGGGTATTCGCCGTAAGCTTGCTCGACATCCGGCCTCATTCCTTCCACCAATACCGCGTCCCCGATATATATTAAATCGGTTCCTTCGCCGGTCGTAACCGGTTCGCGCAGGATTTTCACCCCTGTCACTTCCACATCGTCCAGGGCCCAGCCGGTGACAGGTATACTGCTCATCACCGATGCATTGTCGGCAGGGGTTTCAAACGCGCCGAAAGGCGCGACGCCCGCGCCGGTATAGTCCAGGGTAACCTGTATCGCCTGGGGAGAATTGGTCGCATGGGGATCGGTAATGGTTATGTCGCCGGTGTACGTTCCCAGGGAGAGACCTGTGGGGTCTACGCTTATTTCGATGAATGCGTCCCCGGTTCCCGACAGGGGGGATACCGTAAGCCATTCGTCCGAAGAAGAAGCTGTCCAGGTCAATTGTCCACCGGTACTGCTGCTGATTAAAATATGTTGGGGACTGGTGGCAACCCCCCCGGTGACTGCCCCGAATTTTAGCTTATTTTTACCTAATTGGATAGTGGGATATGTCGCGGCTTCAATCGTAAAAGCACTGTCGCTCATATCGGTTATATTGCTGTCGGCGGAGCTTTTGATGCGAATACGGCATTGCGCAGAAATTACGGAAGGGACGGTCCAGTTATAAACGCCGGTATTGGAAGTAGAAGCGGTCACTGTCGTCCAATGTCCGCCATTATTACCGGAGAATTCGATTTTCACATATTCGACGTTCCCGGTGTTCATCCAGGAAATTTGATGGGTGGAACCTATCTGCCAGTTTTCGCCGCCATTGGGATTAATCGATGTCAATGTCGGGGTCTCGTATAATAGTTCCGCCGCCAGGTAATACTGCCCGTACCGGCTGGACCAGCCGTGGATTTTGGATTCGGTGTCCACGTAAATATTTGAATTATAAGAAGCGGCGGTTCGGGCGGAGGTGTTTTCAACATAAGTATCCCCGCCCACTACCCCCAGGTAACGGGTATAATCCTGGAACGCCGGTCTCATATAGCGCAAGCGCTCACGGTTAAGTATATAATCATCTGCCTCCAGCACACAAAAACCTACGGCATTGGCGGTCATGAGCAGATAGGGAATTTGCCCATCGGTTTGTTGGGATAAATTCCTGTTTACCACATAGGGAATCTGCCGCGGCAGGTAATGTCCGGACCCGTTTGTTTCGCCGCCATAGGTAACATCCATTAACCAGTCCGTCATGCGGAAAATTAAACCTTTTAATTCCGATGCATAAGAGGTTTCGCGGCCTTTGAACACTTCGACGTAGGCGTTAATGGCCGGTTCCAGGAAATAGCAATGCTGCAGCGGCGCGGATAGGTTGGACTGCGGGGGGTCGCCGTCATAGACATAACCGTGCTTCCCGGCCTTTATTTCCAGGTCGAGAACGCTTTTTAATACGTCTTTGATAGCCTGGGGCAGGGTTTTGGTTCCGTAGTTGGCGGTTTGAAAAGTGGTTGTCGGATCGATGCGCCATTGCGTGACCAGGTTGTCCACCAGCCACCCCTGGATGCGGATTTCATTGGTATTTATATAACCGAAATTATTGAAAGATTCGTAAATATATTGACGCACGCCTTCGATTATTTCGTCTATGGCGTCTTTAGCGCGGGGGTCGCCGGTTAAAAGCCAGTACAACGCATATCCCTGTCCCCAGGTGTGACTGGGCCGGCCCCCGCCGAAACAATTATCCGGCGAGTTATGAGATAGGCGGGATTCCCAATTTTCCTGGTAATTAAAGGCGCTGCCGTCGGCATTGGTATGGTAGATATCGAAATCGATTTCATGTTTGGCAAAAACGCGGGCCGCGTCCAGGAAGGCAGACCGCCCGGTTCGCATGAATTGCAAAAGCATGCCGTATACCCAGTCATAATGATTGCCTGAGAAAGGGCCGCAATTGCCTCCCCAGCGAAGATCGCCGTAATTGTTCCAACTATGGATATCCTGGTAAAGGCTCTTCCACAAAGTGCTTCCTTGCAAACCGGGGGGGTTCTCGACATCCGTCAGGATTACTTTGGCGCGCTGGAGTTTCTCGAAAAGGTCATAGTCCGGTTGATTAAGGGAATCAAACCCGGTTAGCGGCAATTGGATTTGCCCCCAGGCGCGGGTGGAAGCATAATAGGGGGGGCTCGCCACTGCCAGTGCACGGGGCGCGGTATAACCATCGGCCACTGCGCCTGAAGCGGTGTACCTCGCGTCCCTGTTTACCGGGTTTCCGATTGCAGTGACATCGATTTCCCAGGTTTTTTCAACTCCCTGGCCGAACACATAACTGCCGTCCTGGGGTAATAAGTGAACGCCGAAATTCACGCCGCTGAGGGTAATGCTTTGTCCTTTGGTGGAATCCCAGCCAAAGGAGTTGTTGTTTTTAAAAGTAAAGAGTACGCGCATCCCGGTGTTGTTTCTAAAGAAAATTAGCCGGGCCCGGAAGGTTACCGGTGAATTGCCGAGCCGGCTGCTGCCGTTATACCAGTTTCCTTCAACGCGGATAACCAGTTTTAGCGGGCCGGATTCTTCGACGGTCCATTTATCCTTGTCCGGGACTGCCCTGTATGTGGCGCTGCCGGAAATAACCTGGAAATATTCCCCCTTGATTTTCAGTTCATTTTTATCGAAAGTAAATGTGGCGGCGCCGGTGTTCACCGTCAGGGCGCTTACCAGGTTATTGTAAGTAATGCCCGTGACCGGTGCAGGGATGGAATTCGTTTCCAGGGTTATGGGGACGGCGCCGAAAGTGGGGAGGTCCACCTGGAAATCCAGGAGTAACCAGCGGATACTGCCGTCGGGCCAGGTGGCCAGAGTTCGCGCCTGGGTGGGGATTTCATTGCCGGCGCGGGAAAGTTTGACTTTACCGGCGTCGGTTAATACGCCCTGGGCAAAGGGTATGCCGGAGGTGATAGGTTCGGCTGTTTTTTTGATGTATTCGCGGTTGGCGACGGTTAGAGAAACTTCCAGTCCCCGAAGGGTGAAGGGGAAAAAGCAAACCGTCATCACTAATACTAATATAATGTTTTTCGCATATTTCATCATGGTGAACCTTCCTTTTGTTCTTAGGGCATAATTATAATATTATCTTTCTTTATTATTGTAAAGATTTATAATTGTTTATACTTTTTTAGGGAAGAAGGTTTCTTTTGTATCTTCTTTTACCCTGGAACGGATTAAGGTCGCCCTAAAATTATTCAAAATGAATTGCTGGAAAAAGATAAATGGTATTGACATTTTCCGGCAAATAAGGCATATTGGTTAAATGACAGGAGGTCCAATGAATATAAAAGAATTTATTCGCCCGATAAAGTATCTTGAGAGCAATGCAGCGGAAGTAATGAATACGGTTACTAAGAAACATACCCCCATGGTCATAACCCACAATGGCGAAGCAAAAATGGTAGTACAGGACATAGAATCGTACTACAAATTAAAACAGTCCATGGGAATGCTCAAACTTGTCTTAATGGGCAAAAAACAGATCGATGAAGGAAAAACCAAACCCGCTGATCAGGTCTTTAATGCCATTTTTTAATCCTTATCGGATTATCTACCTGGTCAAGGATAAAACAGTTTTTATTATAGCTGTCTTTGATGGGCGAAGAGAAATCGATGATATATTATACGATCGAATAACCGTTTAAAATCGTTATCGGGCCAATTTTTAACCGGGCAAGCCTGTCCACCTTCCCTTCCAAGGAACTCACCAGGAAACATGTATTGATCAATGTTTACCTAATTCGGGTTTGATTTATCAAACCCTTATTTTGGGAAGAGTTCCTCTAATTAAAAATCGAACGGCGCTTTGCGCCGTTCGTCGACGGGCTTCTTAACTTCTTTTTTATTCCGTGTCCGTCCGTGACTAAGCTTTAATTCTATTCATTGCACTTCGGAAGCCGGCTGCGGATATCGAATCGTATCTCCGTCGCCCCCTCCCGCGACCGGTTCATTGTCATTACCGCCAACCTGAACGGAACCGTGACCATGTTCGATTTTAGCGACAGGATGGAGAAAAAGTAGAACCCACGAATAAATGTAAAGCACGAAGCACGAAATTCGAATTTCGGATTTATTCTTTCCCAGTCCGTATTCGTATGTTGTGGCAGTTTTTGTACCGGCGTCCGGCAAGGAAATGTATCTTCATGAATTGACAAACTCGCCTTCTCAAATTATAATATTACCATGGCTGACGAAAAAGAAAAGAAGACAAAAACCGGTCCCAATTATTTGAAGAAGGAGGTGATCTCATGGCTACCATAGCTGATAAATTGATAGAACAAGGGAAAAAAGAAGGAAAAGATCAAGGGAAAAAAGAAGGAAAAAAAGAAGGAAAGAAAGAAGGAAAAAAAGAAGGAAAAAAAGAAGGAAGAAGAGAAGGTAAGTGGGATGTGGTAAAAAATTCCCTGAAAGAGGGATTACCCATCAAAACCATCGAACGAATTACCGGGTTTCCGGCGGAAGAAATTCACCGGTTTAAAGAAAAAGTTGTACATCCCGCTTAATAAACCGCATGCCGTGTTTCGTGCTTTAAACTTTCCTCTTTCCCTTCGCGATCTTAGCGGCTAACGTCCGTGGCTAAGATTTAATTCTATCCATTGCACTTCGGATGCCTGTGTTGTATAATGGAGTATGGAAATATACTTTATTAAATGAGGAGTGACTTTCGATGGCGGACGCACAATACAAAAAAGGGGTTATCGTATTGACCGATATCGTGAACTATACCGGCCAGGCCAATAAATTAGGGACTGACAAAACAGCGAAATTCAATAAGCATTTCGAACAAAAGATTAGAGACCTTACGGAGACCTACAAAGGGGAATTTATTAAAACCATCGGTGACGCTACTCTGATTTTCTTCGGAGAGGAAGAAAATTTCCTGGACTTTGTCATCCAGTTAAGGGAGCTTTCCAGGACAAGACAGTTCGACCTGGAGGATTTTTTTGGCGATTTGCGGGTCGTTGCCCACTGCGGAAGGTTTTCATTCGAATTCTTCAATAATAAAATGTCCGATCTCATAGGGCCGGAGGGGATAAAAGTTTTTCGCATTGAAAAATATGCTCAAGAATATGATGTGGTGGTTACCGATACGCTTATGCCTTTTTTACGGGACATCCTGGTGGAAAAGCATATCAATACTACAGGACTGGGGAGAGAGACTTTAAAAGGTTTTGATATAGAAACCGGCCTTTACAAATTAATTTTCCCGGAAAAAGGTGTGTTGGTCGCTTCCGATCTGCTGAAGCTAAAAATGGCGCAATTGGAAGAAGAGACAAAAACAATCCCGGTTTTTGGCGATCTTTACCCTGCCATGAGCATGGCGGATAACTTTATCGACCTGGATATCAAAACCGGTGTTGTGGAAGATGAAGATAATGAAGTGGAAAGTGAGCTTGATGTAGACGGGATGGTGGGGCTCGACTTAAAAAGGGAAAGGGAAAGAGATTTACATAAAGGCAAAGGTGGCAGGCTGCCTTTTATTAGCGTAAAAGAATTGTATGATACTCAAAAGAAAGGTATCATATTGGGGCTTCCGGGTTCTGGGAAAACCACGATACTCAAGTATTTTGCTTACAGAGAATTTAAAAAGAACCGTGAAGATCAGGGCGGAAAAGGGAAACGAATGGTTCTCTTTATTGAATGTCGAAACATCATCGGCTATGATGAATGGTATAGGGGAAGGTTCCCCAAAAGCGAAAGTTGTATTTCATTCGATATCGGGTCCTTTTTGAATTATCTGGCCTACTGTTTTTTATTTAGAAAAGAATCCGTGGAAACTATTCTTAAAGTGAATAAGGAAGAAATGGAAAAAGCGGAAAAGCTTGTAATTCAAGCGTTTTACAACAGTCGGTTAACCGTTTTGATCGACGCGCTGGATGAAGCCCCTTCCAAAGTGATGAAAGACAAAATCACCGGTTTGGTAAAAGCATTGTTTTTAGAATTAAAAAAAAAGAAGAACGATAATAACAGGGTATATTTAACTTCCCGTTATTCGGAAAAAGAGAAGTATTTTTGGGAGATTAAGGCAAAGAATATGGATGTGTTGCAGCCGTTATTCGATGTGCGGCCATTACATATGGAGCAGCTCCGCGAAATGGCTCGGTATTTTTATGGGGAAAGTACAACGCTCTATAAAGCATTCGATCAAATGGTATGGCAGGAGGAGATTGCCGCCAAGGTGGGAGGTACGCCTCTCACCGCTCTCCTGGTGATCGCTTATTTCGAAATCTTCCGGGAATTCGATACCCGGTTTTATATGTATAATATCATCGTTATTTTTATCTTGATCCGAGTGTGGAAGCAAATTAAAGAGAAAAATTTCAATATGGATATGCGGACGTTTTTCAAAGGCGCCAGGTCGAAAATAGTGTTAAAAGAAGAACCTAAAGCAAAAGAAATTTACGATGCGCTGACGCTGCTTTCCTATGAACATATGGATAAAGGACGCATTATGAAAGAAGCCGACATAATGGGTGTATTTGAGAAATTTGCCGCAATGGTGGAGGGAAATTGTTCACGGGAACAAGAAGCGGAGCTGTGGTTGGAGCGAATGAAAGAAGACCATTTACTGGTTTCCGCCGGGCCCGGGGAATACGTGTTTATCCATTCCACGGTAATGGAATACCTGGCGGCCCGCTATATTGTGGAAAAATGGAATGATCCCCTTTTTCTTGAAAATGTTTTTAAAAACAAAGCATATATCAATCACCTAGCGCAAAAAGATACCGCTTTTTTCAATACGGAAATACTCCCCATTGCCGTGGGCAGCGGCATAAAAAATGGCGCCCGAATATTACAATTTATAAAGAATCGTATTCACCAAACAGCGAATAAAGAAACCAGAAATCGTTTTTATCTCCTGGCGTTGAAATCCCTTGTGGAATTTGAGAGTTATATTGACCGGCAGTATCGGGAGAAGCGGTTGAGTTTCTTGCACTCGGAAATGGAAGCTGAAATCGAATCCCATTGGTCGGCAGTGGATTGGGTGTACACGTATCTTCAGGGTATCCTACTCGGTAAAGATAAAGAAAACCTAAAAACATTAATGGAAAGCTTCAAAACAATCTCCAGGCTCAGTAGACCCTATTTTTTGGAAAGATATGTAAACGTCGATTTGTTTCTGGATGGGGATTCGGAAATGATTTCCATTAGAGAAGATCTTTTATTAAAACTGATAAACAAGGAAATCATAGATCAGTGGATTCTCACTTGGGGTAAAACACACGAGGAAGGAATTAATTATTTAGCCATGGATTCCCTCCAGTACAACCCGGATGACAGAAATTTCAATTATTACCGGGGCTTAATCGGTAAAGAGTTAACCGGGTTTTTCGGCAGCCCGAACTTCAAGCATTCCGGACCTGTAACTGCGTGCGCCTTTTCCCCCGATGGCAAGACCATCCTCTCCGCCTCTAGGGATAATACCTTAAAGCTCTGGAATGCGAGGAATGGAAAGGAGATTCGTTCCTTCTCCGGGCATATGGATCCTATTTTTGGATGTGCCTTTTCGCCCGATGGAAAGATCGTCATCTCAGCCTCTGCGGATACTACCTTAAAGCTCTGGGATGCGGGGGATGGAAAGGAGATTCGTTCCTTCTCCGGGCACACATCAGTTGTTTACGGTTGCGCCATTTCGCCCGATGGAAAGACCATCCTCTCCGCCTCTAGGGATAATACCTTAAAGCTCTGGGATGCTGGTAGCGGAATGGAGATTCGGTCCTTTAACGGGCATACGAATTCTGTTACCGGCTGCGCCTTTTCACCCAATGGAAAGGCCATCGTTTCTGCTTCTCATGATAATACCTTAAAGCTCTGGGATGCAGGCAGTGGAAAGGAGATTCGTTGCTTCTCCGGGCATATGGATTCTGTTACCGGCTGCGTCTTTTCCCCCGATGGAAAGACCATCCTCTCCGCCTCCTGGGATAATACCTTAAAGCTCTGGGATGCGGGCAACGGAAAGGAGATTTGGTCCTTCAAGGGGCATGAGTCATATGTTCACGGCTGTACCTTTTCACCCGATGCAAAAACTATAATCTCCGCTTCTTTTGATAAGACAACAAAACTCTGGGACGCGCTCAGTGGAAAGGAGATTCGGTCATTCAAGGGGCATAAAGATTCTGTGCGTAGCTGCGCCTTTTCGCCTGATGGCAAGACCTTCATCTCCGCCTCTAACGATAATACCTTAAAACTCTGGGATGTGTGGAGCGGGAAGGAGATTCGTGCCTTCAACGGGCATACGTCATATATTCACAGTTGTGCCTTTTCACCCGATGCAAAAACTATAATCTCCGCTTCTTTTGATAAGACCATAAAGCTCTGGAATGCGGAGAGAGGAAAGGTGATTCGTTCCTACACCGGGCATATGTCATCTGCTTATGGATGCGCCTTTTCGCCCGATGCCAAGACTATCCTCTCCGCTTCTAACGATGGTGCCTTAAAGCTCTGGGATGTGGGCAGCGGAAAGGAGATTCGTGCCTTCACCGGGCATATGTCATATGTGAACGACTGTGCTTTTTCGCCCGATGGCAAGACCATCATTTCTGCCTCTAATGATAATACCTTGAAGCTCTGGGATGTAGGGAGTGGAAAGGAAATTCGATCCTTCAACGGGCATACGTCATCTGTGAATGGCTGCGCCTTTTCGCCGGATGGCAAGACCATCCTCTCTGCCTCTTCCGATTATACCTTGAAGCTCTGGAATGCGGGGAATGGAAAGGTGATTCAATCCTTCACAGGGCATAGGAATTCGATTTATGGCTGCGCCTTTTCGTCGGATGCAAAGGCTATTCTCTCTGCATCGGCCGATAAAACCCTAAAGCTCTGGGATGCGAGGAGTGGCAAGGAGATTCATTCATACCTCGGGCATAAGTCAAGTGTTTACGGCTGCGCCTTTTCACCCGATGGAAAGACTATCATCTCTGCCTCTGAGGATATGACTTTAAAGCTCTGGGAAGTAAGGAACAGAAATCAGTTAAAATCAATAAAACTTCCCTGGATACCGAAATATATTGCAGTCTCACCCTCCCACTATCGGTTCATTGTCATTACCGCCAACCTGAACGGAACCGTGACCATGTTCGATTTTAGCGACTGGTTGGGAAAAAAGTAGCCGCGAAGAACGCGAAGGACCGCGAAGTAATATTTTCTTGCCCGTCCCTTTATCCCTCCACGATTTTTGTTGACAAATCCATGGAAAAGTATTAAATTAAAGGCTGAATATAAGGATGAAAAAAATGCAGCAAGTAGTAGTTAACATCGATAACAGGATACTTGAAAGAAGGTTTTTGCTTGAAGCCAATAAAAAAGGCAGAAAATTGGCAAATATAATATTAGAGGTCCTTGAGAATAATTTTGTGCCCAGGAAGGCCCCTAAAACTAAATTGCACTATAAAAGGCTAAACCCTTTAAAACACATTTCAAGAATCGATTACGAGATCGATGATACCGATGACTTCGGGGATACCGACTTGATTGATGCCGCACCCTTTAAGGAAATAAAGGACAGCGCTGCTTATGTTAGAGAAATAAGACAAAACGCCTGGATGCGGCATTCTTGACTGTTCTTCATCCTCTCCTCCCGCGAGCGGTTCATTGTCATTACCGCGAAGTAGGGGCGAACCACCTTGTTTCATTGTTCGCCCGTTTATTGGCCGGGGCTTCTAGCCATCTCTCAGCCATTTGTTCTTTTTGAGATTATTTATTATAATTAAGGCGCCAAAGGAGGTACTCAATGAGACAGACACTTTTTAAAAATATCTTGCTTTTATTAATATTAGCGCTCCTGGTCCAAAACCCCGCCATGAGCATCGAACCGAAAGGGAAAATCCTGGATATGACTTACGCTTTCAGCAATGATTCGATATACTGGCCTACGGGGAAAGCTTTCAAATCGGAAAAAGTGTTCCGCGGCATCAATGATAAAGGTTGGTGGTATGCTTCCAATGACTACAGCGCCAATGAACACGGCGGCACTCACGCCGATGCTCCCATCCATTTTGCCCAAAACGGAAAGACCATGGAACAAATCCCCCTGGAAGAATGGATCGGCCCGGCGGTGAAAATCGATGTTACCAAACAATGCGCCCAAAACCGGGATTACCTACTCTCCGTGGCTGATATCAAGGATTTTGAACAAAAATATGGGAAAATCCCGGGAGGCGCCTGGGTGATTATGTACACCGGTGTCGATACCCAATTTTACCCGGATAAACGAATGGTACTGGGAACAGATAAAACCGGCGGGGAAGCAGTAGAGTATTTAAGTTTCCCAGGCTTTTCCAGCGAATCCGTCAGATATCTTTTGAAAGAGCGGGACATAAAAGGCATTGCCCTGGATACCCCCAGTATCGATTATGGAAAATCAAAAGATTTCCCTGTTCACCGGGAGTTATGCGGGGCCGGGAAACTGGCTGTGGAAAACATTGCCAACCTGGATAAACTACCGCCTATCGGCGCCATGTTATATGCCATCCCCATGCAAATAAAAGACGGAACAGGCGCGCCTGTAAGAGTTTTCGCCGTCTTGAAAGATCGATAAGCATAGTCGATTAAGGCGACCCGGAAGCTTTATGATTTACTGCGCCGCTTTTTCCAATTTATACCGCCTCAAAAAATAATTATTCACCGTCAAGAATATTTTTACGCGGGCGCAGAACCATTTTTTTAGGCAAAATAGTAAATCTTTTTGCCTAAATAAAAGATTATCTTGCCTAAATAAATAGTTATCATGCCTAAATAATTATTTATTTAGGCAAAAAATACTAAGATGACCCGGATAAATTTTATTTCCCGCCTGGAAATTTTACGATTCAACCGTGAAATTTACCGCCCCCCGGCAGCAAACGCCCAATAATTTCTCACTAGAAAAGTAATGTCCCGCTTAAGGCTGCTTAGCGCAACCTTAAGCAGGACGATACTTGTACTTGGAGGGAAAACAATGCGTTTTAAATTACTCGGCTTTCCCAACGACCGTTATCACCGCGGTAAGTTCCAGCAGACCGCCTTCACTCTCAAAACTCACCGTAACCGTGTGAACCGACCCGCTAACGGGATTTAACAACAAGCCCAGCACCTGGTTCTTGGGGAAACGGGCGCGCACATGGTCGCCGTTAAGAGTCGGGGAAAGAGCAACTAAAGGCAGGGCAGCCGTATTATCGCCTTTCAATTGGATCGAAGTGAGCACGATTTTCTCAATCCCTTCTCCCCGGATAAAAGCGGTTACCGTACCGGAATTCTTATAATAGTTCAAATTCCAGTCGGAAGGGGAAATTTGCAGCGTAAGCGGCCCCGTCGGTTCTTCTCCATCGTCGCCATCCTCATCGGTAACGGTAATTAAGGCCGTCAACTCGATGGGAACCGTACCCCCTACCTCCAGGAAACTCACCACAATGGTATGTACGGAACCTTCGGTGGGATTCAGCAGTAGGTTCAATACCAGGTTTTTGGGATATGCGGCGCGAATGTGATCCCCATTAAGACTCACGGATTCGGGAACCATGGGCTCGACTGCCGTATTGTCGCCTTTCATCCTAATAGTGGTAAGATCGATTTTTTCGATCCCTGTACCCCGGATAAACGTTTCCACTTTACCGGAACTATTGACGAAATTCAAATCCCATTCGGCGGGGTCCACCTCGAGGGAAAGCTCTCCGGGCTCTTCCCCGTCATCCTCATCGGTAATGATAATTTGGGCAGTGAGTTCGATGGGTACCGTACCCCCAGTCTCCAGTAAACTCACCACAATAGTATGTACGGAACCCACGGTGGGATTTAGCAGCAGGTTCAACAACTGGTTTTTGGGGAATTCGGCGCGGGCATGATTCCCCTGTAAGGTCGCCGACTGGGGCGGCAATGGAAGCGCGGTGGTGTTGTCGCCCTTCATGACAATGGAAGTAAGATCGATTTTCTCGAAACCTTCTCCCCGGATAAACGCTTTAACCTCGCCGGATTTAAGAGGGAAATTCAAATCCCATTCGGCGGGGGCAAGCTCCAGCGTAAGCGCTGTCGGGCTGCCTTCATCAAGGGTGACTTGCATATCCAGTTCCGCGCTGTCGGCGCTGTCAATTACCATGTAACTAATTATTATATGGTGCGTAGACCCGTGGGAAGGATTTAACAACAGGTTCAGCGCATCGCTTTTGGAAAACTCGGCGCGAATACGCTTATCCTGGAGAACAGCGGAAGAAGCTTTTAGTGGCGAAACACCGGGTTTGTCGCCTATCATGGCGATTGAATCCAGGATAATTTTTTCGACGCCGTCTCCCTGGAGAAAAACTTCGATAATCCCTGAATCCCCGCTAGTATTTGAGGTCCATTGGGACTGCTGTAAATCCGCCAGGATAGGCTGGAAACCGCTGGAGTTTTTACTACAACCCACGGTCCATACTAATCCCAGGGCAATAAGACCCATCACTAACAACACACTCATTTTTTGCTTTTTACTAAACATGATTAACCTCCTACTACCTTATTTATATAAACCAAGTATAAGCAGCAATTTGATTGCCAATTCAAGAGTTTTTGGCCGGGATTAAAGAGTTCCCCCGGGAAGCGCAATAAACCTTACTTTTATTTTCTCGCCCGACGTTGATTTTTCCCCTTCCGCCCCAGGGTGTAAACAAAAACCCTTTACAGGTTGTAAAGTTGTAAAGTAAAAACATTAAATTGCCGGCCCTTTTTTGGCCGGGTGGGAATAACCTCTCATATCTGGTATAATCCAACGATGAGAAAAATTTTGGTTTTGTTTAATCCCTCCTCCGGCAAGGGCCGCGCCTTAAAACTAAAGGAATCTATCGCACACTGCCTGGAAAACAACGGCCTGGACCTGGATTTTATGGTTACCGAAAACGAAACCCACCTGCGACGCCTGGCTGCATCGGCGGCGCAAACCGCGGGTAAATACGACGCCATCGTGGGCGTGGGCGGCGATACGACTTTTAATATTATCGCCGCTGAAATTCTAAAACCCAGGGAAACACCTCCTTCTGCGCCTGCCCCTATTGTGGGCATGATCGGTACGGGTTCCGCCAACGATATCACCCGGGGCCTGGGTATGGAATCTATCGAAACTGCCTGCCGGGCGATTATAAACGGCAATATTAAAAAAATGGATGTGGGCTGCCTGAAAATATTCAAAAATCCCCCGCCGCTTCAACCGCTTCTACTACTTCAACCGCTTCAACCGCAACCGGGACCGGAAACTTTTTTCTTCCTGGGCACGGTAAGCCTGGGCCTGGGCGTCTTTGTCAACCGGTATGTGGATAATTTTCAGCAGCAACATAAAACCCTATCGAAATTGAAACCGTTCGATCAATTACTGCCTGCACTTTACGCTATTTATGATTCTTTCTCAAGAAAAAAAATACCCCTTTCAATGGAAATGGCATACCGTGATTTGGAAAGCAATGAGAAAATCATTCAACCGGTGGAATTCTCTTTGCTGGTTTTTTTAAATACGCCATTTTATGCCAACGGTTTGAAACTGGGCCAGGATAACGGCTTATTTGACGGGTTATTGGACTGTTTTATCCTGCGTACAAAATCTTTTTATAAAACCCTCCGGGAAGGCATACGCCTCAGCCGTAAAAATTGCCGCCAGGGCACAAAGGCGCCAAGAAACACCAGGTGGGTTATTATTAAAAATTCCTGGTATAAAATATCCGCAAACAAGGCCGTGGATATCCAGGTAGACGGCGAAATTATTCGGGGGATAAGAGAAATGGAAATCTCACTGATCCCCGGCGGCCTGGATGTGTTTTCCGTCTGAAATGAAAATAAAGTAGCCACGGACGAACACGGACAAACACGGACTACATTTTCAAATCAGCTATTGATTTATTCATTTTAATTGTTATATAATTGTTTTCGTTATGAAGAAAAACAAAAAAAGTAACGTGAAAAAAATTGCCTTTTTACTCGTTACCCTTCTATTAATCGGACTAACAGGGCTATTCATGGGACTGGTGGATTTTAATCGCAAGTACGAAAAAAAGAAGGAAAATCTTAATATATTGGCCGGCGAAGTGTTCCGTTTGGAGCAAACCATCGATCGCAATAACCAAAAAATCAAGGCCTACGATTTATTGGAATTCAAAGTGAATGCGTTTTCCACCCGTTATTCTCTTTTTTCCCGGATACTGGACAGCGTCTACCATAAGAGCCGTAAATACGGGTTCCACCCTGACCTGGTATTGGGAATCGTCAAAGTGGAGAGTGATTTCGATCCCAATGCGGTATCCTTTAAAGGGGCCTACGGGCTGATGCAAGTGAACCTCCCGGTATGGCGGAAAGAACTGGCAATCGATAAAAACCGCATCTTTGATGTGGACTATAATATCGACCTGGGGCTGCGCATTTTAAAACTGTACTTCGATGAAACCAAAGGGAATCTTAAATTGGCCCTGCATCTCTATAATAACGGGTATCTATACAACAATACGTCTTACGCGGATAAAGTGGGCTCCGCGGTTCTTGCCTTCAGACCCTCCGCCCAATTCGACCTCACCCTGGGCAATCCGGGGTATGGAAAATAGCCTGAAAGTTTTGGGCGGCATTCATTCTTTTCAGAGAATTAAAAAACCGGCAATGTACCCGGACAAACCGGCGAGAGAATTGATCCAGACATCAAGGTAAAAAAACCGCGTTCCCCCCACGAAATTGGTGATTGCCTCTATCAAACAGGCGGCCCCCATCAACAGTAATAATGAAACCGGGGACTGGGCTTTTCGATTCTCAACGGCCAACACCACCCCTAAAATGAAAAACTCCAGCAGGGCTAACTTAAACAAAAACAAGGGCGTTGAAACGAGAAAAAAGAAAAGCATCCCCATGGCCAGGAGCCCCATGGCAATTTCCAGGTTCTTCCGCGCCAACAAGTATTTTACCAAAATCACCACGGCAAAAGCGGCGAATATGCCATAGATGGAATAAAGGACAAATTTCCCGGCGGAGGCTTTTATAATAAGCGCTTCCAGGCGCAAATGGAAAAGACTGACCGCCGCCAGGAAAACGATGTAAATCAACGATACGATATATTTTTTCAAGGTTTTTTACACGCCGTCGCTATTTTATTCTTCGTCTTCGGCTTTGGAGTCCGGGGATTCGGTTCCCGGTTTTGACGGGACCTCTTTTCCTTGAACTTTGACCCCGATCCCGACTTTTTCCAGGATCTTTTTTTTCATTTCTTCGTAGAGCGCCGGGTTTTCTTCCAGCAATTTGGTCACCGCGGCTTTTCCCTGGCCCAGTTTTTCATCGCCGTAAGCGTACCAGGAACCGGTTTTAGCAACAATACCATAGGCGGCGCCCAGGTCCACGATATCCCCTTCCCTGGAAAAACCTTTACCGAAAATCAGGTCCACTTCAGTTTCTTTAAAAGGGGGCGATACTTTATTTTTTACGATCTTAATGCGGGTACGTCCACCCACGATATCGGTGCCGCTTTTCAGGGTTAAAATTTTACGTACTTCCACCCTGAGGGAACTGTAAAATTTCAAGGCTTTTCCACCGGTGGTGGTTTCGGGGTTGCCGACAAACATGCCGATTTTTTCCCTCATCTGGTTGAGGAAAACAAAAACGGTTTTGGAGCGGGAAACAATCGCGGTTAGTTTCCGCAGGGCCTGGCTCATTAAGCGGGCCTGGAGGCCCATATGGCTGTCGCCCATATCGCCGTCCAATTCGGCTTTGGGGACCAGTGCGGCCACGCTGTCGATAACGATTATGTCCACGCCGCCGGAACGCACCAATATTTCGGCAATTTCAAGGGCCTGCTCGCCGTAATCCGGCTGGGCTATGTATAGTTCATCGATGTTAACCCCCAGGCCTTTGGCGTAGGTGGGGTCCAGGGCGTGTTCGGCGTCGATAAAAGCGGCATAACCGCCGGCTTTCTGGGCTTCGGCGATGACAGAGAGCGCCAGGGTGGTTTTACCGGACGCTTCGGGCCCGTATATCTCCACTACCCGCCCCCGCGGAAACCCGCCGACCCCGGTTATGATATCCAGGGAAAGACAGCCGGTGGATATTACCGGCACATCGATAGATTCCCGGCTGCCCAATTTCATGATGGCGCCTTTGCCGAATTGTTTTTCAATCTGCGATACAGCATTCTTCATGGCTGAATCTTTCTGGTTTGTTTCACTCATTCTTTCCTCCACGGAAATCTTATCTTACCATATATTTAAACCCGTGTCACTTAACTTACGTGTTTTTCTAAGTATTCTACCTTGTCAAATTCAACGTCGTCCTTGCGGTAGGATTCGATCAATTCTTTTAATGAATTGAGCATGTTTAAAAGATCGCTTTCGATTTCCTGGCGCTTGAATTTCAAATTCCGGACTTCCTCTCGCAGCTCGCGCTGCCGGTTCATGGCGCTGCCGATGATATCTTCCGCTTTGATCTCCGCCTCTTTAATTACCAGTTCCGCTTCCCTCCGGGCGTTGGTTTTTATTTCCTCGGAGAACTTCTGGGCCGCGATCAGGGTATCTCTTAAGATATCTTCCCTTTTCTCGAATTTGGCGAGGAACTTTTTCAACCTGTCAACTTCCTTTTTCAACTCGTCTTTTTCCAGGGAATCATGCTCCAGCATTTCCGCCACCTGGCCGAGGAAAGCGGCGACTTCGTCTTTATCGTAGCCCTTCCCTTTCAGGTTAAATTTTTGCGTCAAAATTTCTTGCGGCGTTAGTTTCATGGTGTTCACGCGTTCACCCCCTTAAGGTAATGTCCCGGTAAAATCCCGCATCAAGCCGATTACCAGGTTATCTAACAAATACAGGGCAAAGACAATGATCATGGGCGTAATATCGATGCCCCCGACAATAAGAAAAGGCATCCGCCGGTGAATGAACCGGAACAGGGGGTCTGTCAATCGAAATATAATCATTACCAGCGGGTTGGGGGGGATATTTCCCAGCCATGAGATAACGGCGCGCGCAATAATGACCAGGATATATAGTTGAATGATCGTATGGAAAAGTTGGGCCAGGGCCCGTAAAATATTGGCGGGGATCACTTAGTCCTTCTCCCGAACAGGGCGGTTCCCAGCCTGACCAGTGTGGCGCCTTCTTCCACCGCCACTTCATAATCGCTGCTCATGCCCATTGAAAGGTGTTTAATCATAAAGTTCGGGAGTTTTTTCCCGGTGAGTTCTTCTTTCAGTTCCCGAACTTTTTTAAAATAGGGACGCACATCTTCGGGGTCGTCGGAAAAAGGCGGAACCGCCATCAACCCGGTAATCTTAACCCTGTCCAGTAGTGCGATATATTTCAACGCCTTCATTAAGCCGTCGATGGTAAAACCGGACTTATTTTTTTCTTCGCCGATATTGATTTCGATAAAGACTTCAATTTCTTTGGCGACCCTTTTGTGGATGTGTTCCAGGGACTTTACGCCATCGACCGATTCGATGAAGTCAAAATTCTTTAAGATACGGTTTATTTTATTCTTCTGGAGTTTCCCGATGAAGTGCCAGGAGATATTCAGGGAAGACAGTTCTGCCTGGTGTGCTTCCGCTTCCAGCGTTTTGTTTTCGCCGATAAGCCTTATCCCGCATTTATAGGCTTCTCGTATCCGGTCTGCCGGCTGCTCTTTGGCAACCCCCAGGATCTGGACTTCCGACGGTTCACGATCGACCCTCTGGCAAGCCCTTTCAATCGTTTCCATGATTTTGTTATAATTTTCTTTAATTTTCATTGCCGCATTCCTCGTTTATAGATAGATTTAAGCAATTTTTGAGAGGCGTCAACCTGGAAGTGATACCGAATAAACCGACTCTTTGTTTGTTTTTTGCCAAAAATCGCATACTATATTATATACTATTTTTAAGAAAATATCTATTTTCCTTTGAGTATTTCTAATTTTGTCGGCTATTTTCCCCGGCTTTCACAGCCGATCCCGGGCCCCGCCGGTCCGCCGGTCACTCGGTCACGCGGTCACGCGGTCACGCGGTCAGCCTGTCCCAGTTTTTTCTTTTTCTTCGAAAAAGGTTTTGATATTATCTTTTAATACTACTTTTGCCTCTACCAATTTGGCATTAAGCACTTGTTCGATAAAGGGTATCCGCAGGAGGTTTAAGAGTTCGGTGTATTTTTCGGGGAGGTCATCCCGTTCGATAAACATGTCGGCCTGTCCGGTCAATAACCAGTTGATATCGAGCCGGTATTTGTGGTAATAATGGTGCAAATAGGTAAGATTGGGAAAGGCTTTGCCGCCTTCGATATTGGCGATGGCGGATTGGGAGATATGCACTTCGTCCGCCATTTCATGTTGGGCTTTATGGATGGCCGCCCGGAATTGCCGGAACCGCGCCCCGATTTCTTTTTTTGATCCTGTTATTTTTTTCATTTGTCTTTTATCTCAATAAATATTTTTTTTTCAATACCCTTCAATTATATGAAAATATTAGATATTGTCAACTATATTATTCAGAATAATGGTTTATGGAAAATGTTCCTGCCGTTGTTGGCCGCCGGGGGGGAGTATTCAAGAACCCGGCAAGCGAATAACGGCGACGGTTCCGGCGCCGCCCGCTCGCTCATTGGGCTCCAGGGCAATGGTTCCGTCGATCTCTTCCAACACCCGTTTGGCAATTGCCAGGCCCAGGCCCGTACCTTTGCTGCGGGTGGTAAAATAGGGTTCAAAGAGGTGCGCCCGCACATCGTCGGGAATGCCGACCCCGGTATCCCGTATCTCCAGGATGGCCATATTATCCTGTTTATATATCGAGACCGTCAATGTCCCGCCCCCGGGCATGGCCTGGAATGCATTGGCGACAATATTGGTTAATACGCGGTGTAATTTCATGCAATCGGCGTAGACGGTTATTTTATTATTCTCCGGCTTCCCCGGCGTACTCTCCGCCGCGTTGACCGTTTCCACCTGTATTCGGATACCCAGTTCCTTTGCCCAGGCGCTGTCCAGGTCCAGTACTTCCGCCATAACCGCTTCAAGATCGCACTTCTCCAGTATAGACCGGCGACCGCCGGTGAATTCGTGGAAATCCACGGCGATTTTTTGCAGGTTCGTGATTTGGCCGTCGATCAACTGCAGGGTTTGTCGCAATATTTGCTGGTAATTGGGGGAGCGGTCATCGCAGGATTGTTTCAAAAGGTCTACGGACAATTTTATGGGGGTCAGGGTATTTTTAATGTCATGGGATATCTGGCGGGCCATTTCTCGCCAGGCGGCGTTTTTTTCAACTTTGATAAGTTGTTCGCGTTTCTCTTTCAGTTCCAGGATCATGCGGTTAAAGTCATCCGCCAGGTCGCTGATTTCATCGCCTGTGCCGACGTGGGTATGGGGTTCCAGGTTGCCGTTGGAGACTTTGCGAATATGTTTCTGGAGGGCCAGGATCGGTTTGGCGGTGCGGCGCGCCACCATCATGATCCACAAGATGACCAGGAGGGAGACCAGGGCGGTGGAAGTATAGAGGAGGCGTTTTAGTTCCCCGGCCATGGCATAAATATCGTCGTTATCGATGCCCACGCCCACTACCCAGCCGAACCCGCTGTCCAGGGGCCCCCGGTCCGGTCCGTTACAATGCTGATAGGCGGCGTTTTTTCGTTGGCCGCGAAATTCGTATTCCCGGTAAAGGCCGGAGCGGCTTGAGCGTGCATCGGCCACCATTTGGGGCAGGTTCACCCTCGGTCCGCCGATTTTTTCGCCATAAAGCGAGCGGTCCTGGTGCGCCAGGATGGTTTCCGCATCAACGCCCCATATCCAGGCGTAGGGCGACGGCTCTTTGTCTTTTACCAGGCCGCTGAAGTAAGCTTTTATCCTGGGCACATCCATTAGTTGTTGGATGTGTTTCCAATTGACCAGGGCATAAATGACGCCGATGTGGTCCCTATTAAAGGTATAGCATTTCACCGGGCCGGCGAAACCGATATAGTAGTTGCCTGCCGGGTCCTCGCCGCCGTGGGAATTTTTAGGCAGCAGGTCTGTCATATGGTGGTCGACGCGGGCCATTTTCCCGGCCATGGATTCCCGGAACCAGGGTTCGTTCGAATAATTGCGTGAAAATATTTTCGCCAGCGTGTCGCGGTCCAGGGAAGAGCCATCGGGTTTTACGCTGCTGCAGGCCACCGGTTGCCCTTCGGGTCCCACCAGCAGCAATAAGTCATAGGCTTCACGGAAGCGGACGTATTGGTTAAAGATATCCGTCTGGGTGCGGCGCCAGAAGGTTTTCCAGGACCATCTTTCATCCGATTCGGGGTCCTGGGCCCACGCCAGGATGGCGTCGGGTCCCCAGGAAGGTTGGAATTTTTCTTTCGGTTCCTGGGTCTTAAATACTTCCATTTCCCTTATATATTCGAGGACCGAGCGATCGCCCAGGATATCCGTGGTCATCAGCAGTAGGTCGGAGTTTCGTTTGCGCATCATGGCATTTACTTCGTTGGCCAGGTCGGTGGCCAGGCTAAGTAGTGAGCGTCGTACGATGTTTTCTTTGAGGCGGGTATCGATCTGGGAATCGATGAAATAGACCAGTCCGAAAAATGGAAGGAGGACCGCCACCAATACGGCAATAACTAATTTGGAAGAGATGCGTTGGAGTGGGTGTCGGGATTCTTTTTGTCCGCCTTTATTTTTTTCTATATCGGTCATTACAGTTTTTTCGTCGACCAGGCCGCGGGTTTATCTACGAACCATGCCCTGGCTTTTGGCCAGGTGGTTTTAAAAAAATCGGATTTGCGGTAATTATCCAGGTCTTCTTCGGAGTTCCATATGCTGTAGCTGAAGAAAATGTTCTGATGGTGGATATCCTGGAGGAAATCGAGGTGTTCGCATCCTTTGAAATTTCGGATAGTATCTTGAATGGATTTTGCATATTCTTTAAAATCCTCGACCTTTGCATCCAGGAAAGTCATTTTAACGATTCTAGTAATCATTGGTTAATCGCATTGGGTTTTAATAAGTCTAAAGTATACCCGATAAAAGCCCTGTTTGCAAGAGGCAGGAACCTGAATCCGCCGCCTAATTTGATGAGCCGCGAAGAACGCGAAGGTACGCGAAGGTAATAAAAGGAAAGAACCTTGTTGACAAAAACGGCAAATTTGGTTATAGTAATAATCGTGGAGCATAAGATGTTAACGAAAACCTTGAGAATAGAAGACAGTATCCTTTCGATGCCGGAGTTGGGTAAATTCAAAGGCAAGATTGTAGAGATCGTTGTTAAAGAAAAAAAAGAAACAAAGAAGAAAAAATTGAACAAGTTTTTTTCTCTTTGTGGGAAAGTTTCGCTCGATAGTACTGAGGTTGAGAAGTTGAGAGACGAAAGTTATATATGATTCAGACAAAATAACTAATCAAAAGTTTTAGGAAGTCCAGAAACCTCGCCCTCCGTGAGGGTCTTTTTCAAAAGGGTTTCTGGTGGCCGAAGGCATTATTCGGCATTCATTTTTCGTACGGCGCGGAAATGGGAAGGTAAAAGATAGATATTGGAACACAGCAGGGACAGCACATACGCGCAAGCGGCCGCCACTACCCCTATGAAATCAAGCCGATGAATGGTCACATATAGTACGCAGATAACGGTTCCCACTTCAACGACGGTGGCCCAGGAAATAGGGATAGTATTATTAACCGCCACCAGGACGGCCCGCTGGAAATTAATCGATACTGTCAACGCGGGCAGGAATACAAGTAGCTGGACAGGTAGGTAAGTAAACTCGGTCAGTTCAAGACTCAAACCGGAAACCTGGTGAAACCATATTTGCGCCAATGGGGTAAAGGCCACCAGGGCAAGTCCGCCGCTCACCGCCGCCGTCATTTGCAATGCAAAATTCCGCAGCGGGGTATAATGTTCTTTTTTCTCTCCCAGCAGAGCGATAACCACCTCTGTGTAGGATAAGCCAAAACTCCTGAAAATAAAGAACAGGGAATTAACAACGGGCAGAACAGCCAGGGATTCGATGGAAAAGCGGCTCTTACCCATGAAAAAGGTCACCATGGGGTGAACTCCCATGGCCAGGATGTTCATCAATGCCAGGGGATAGTAAAACCTGGAGATAAACCCGTAGCTAATGGGTTTCATTATGGTATTATCAGTGGCTGGGGGCCGTAATAGTTCTTTCAATGCGCCCCGGACCATTAGCCGGCTGGCGATGGATTCGCAGAGAACGCCGGTGGACAGCGCGGCTGCGCCGACATAAGCGCCGGGTACTTTTAAAAGATAAAACGCCGCCGCGCCGGCTGTCATGGAGGTAAGGCGGACCACCGTTCCATATGCCACGCGCCGGGTGAAGCCATGGCGAATTAATACGCCCTGGTAAAAGCGGCGGAAGCCAATGGCGGCGGGCCACGGTAAAAGCAGCAGCAGCGCGGTATGGGTCAGTTTCGCAATATTATGGGGCAATTGGATTAAATGTTCGGCCAGGTAATGGAAAACCGGGGGCAGGAGAACGATAAGCATTATTAGGGTAATGGCGGTATTTAAAATAATGGTAAACCGCCGTAATTTATAATAGGCGTCGCTGTCTTTGCATAATGCGGTAGAGGCGCTTAACAGCATAATGATGGGGGATTCGACGATCAAGGCAAATGAAAAAGCGACCCCATAAGCAGCGAGGTTGAATTTGGGCTCCGGCAGCCGGGCGATAATCGCCGCTAAAAAAGGGCCTTCCACCGACATCATCAACCAGGATGCCGCTAGCGGATACCAGAAAGTTAATATTTTTTTGGGCGTCAATACTGCAGTTTTCATTGGCTGATAGAATATCATGGATTTGTGTATTGTGCAACTGGCACGCGGCGCGTGCACCCTATTTGTAGAACACTTGCGGGAGGTAGACATTTATCACTTCATCTGGCTCGGAACCTCCCAAAACTTTTAATTTACGTTTTTTCTTCGCGCCCCTTCGCGTTCTTAGCGGCTCAAAAAAATCTTGACATTTTAGCGCCTTTCTATTAATCTATGACCATGCAAAATTCCAATCAATTAATTGAGAAAGCGGCCCTGCGTATCCGCGAGGCAGATGCAATATTAATTTGCGCCGGCGCGGGTATCGGCGTCGATTCCGGCCTCCCGGATTTCCGCGGCGACCAGGGATTCTGGAAAGCGTATCCCCCCTTTGCCAAACTGGGATACGGTTTCACCGAAATGGCGAACCCCCAATGGTTTGAACGCGATCCATACCTGGCCTGGGGTTTCTATGGCCACCGTTTGAACCTATACAGGAAAACCATTCCGCATAAAGGGTTCGAAATCCTCCTCCGCTGGGGCAAAGAAAAACCCGGGGGCTATTTCGTTTTCACTTCCAACGTGGACGGCCAATTCCAAAAAGCCGGGTTTGATGAAAACCAGATCAACGAGTGTCACGGTTCCATTCACTATATGCAATGTTCCTCTCCCTGTTGTGAAACCACCTGGTCTGCGGAGAACATTCATATTGAAGTGGACGAAGAGACCATGAAAGCCAGCGACCCGCTGCCCAAATGCCCGGCTTGCGGCCGCGTGGCCAGGCCCAATATATTAATGTTCGGCGATTGGAATTGGATTCCCACGCGCACCCAGGATCAGCAGTTCCGGTTTCACTATTGGTTGGAACAGAACCGGGGCGACGCCATTGTTATTGTCGAATGTGGGGCCGGAACCGGGGTGCCCACTGTACGGATTACCTCCGAAAGCATTGTATCAAAATACAAAGCCGCATTGATCCGCATTAATGCCCGGGAGTCCTTTGTTCCCCCGGGCCAAATCGGTTTGCCCATGGGCGCACTGGAAGCTTTACTGGCTCTTCTGCCGCATTCCCTTTAACATCCATAATTGATTGGATATCAAGTCTTTTTGCATGATTCATCACCTCCCGGCAAAATGCGTTATCCTCCCTGTATACCAAAACATCCAGTTTTTGTTCGCACCTGGAAAAAAAGCGTTTTTGAATTTCAATGGCTAATTTCAGGGGATTTATCGCTTCGTCGGGAATGAGCAACAGGTCTATATCGCCCCCTCTCCTGGTATCGTCCATTCGCGATCCATACAAATAGATTTTCCCTTTAAACCTTTGGAAGGCATACGTTAACGCTTCTTTTTCATGTTTATCAAATCGCATCTTTTCTTCGACTCCGGGCTTAAGTATATCACGAAACCGGTGGATTTTTCAACAGAAATTTTAGTAGGTGGCGGCCAGGTGGCCAGACCTAATACATTAATGCCCGGGAGTCCTTTGTCCCCCCGGGCCAAATCGGTTTACCTATGGGCGCACTGGAAGCCTTACTGGGCCTTCTGCCGCATTCCCTTTAACATCCATTTCCTGGCCACTATCAGGGCGATCGGTGAAACCAGTGCAATCAGTCCGTAAAGGAACCACATATACTCGGGGTTCTGTTTAAGACCCAGGCTGGGATCCGGGACATACTTGCCCAGGAAATACCCGGAGTATAACGAGGTGACCATCTTGGTCAAAAACCAGGGGAATTGACCGATGCCCATATATATCCCGGTTTTCCCTTCCGGCGCAATCTCGGCAACCCACTGCAAAAACCTGGGCTGCCACATGGCTTCACCGGTGGTCATAATAATAACATAAAAAAGGTAAAACCAGGCATTGGTGCCCAGGGCCAAAAGAAACGTGGGAATGGCCATTACCAGCGTACCCAGTATCACCATGCGGTAAATATCCGTGCGGGCCGTTAGCCCGGCAATCAACGGCGCCAGGATGAAAATCAACAGCGGGTTCAGGTTCCCGAAAATCTCAAAGTATTCGCTTACCATGGTTCCGCCATAACCGCGTTTAAGATAAAGCGGAATGGTTAGCCACTGGTGGGCAAACAATGTCTGCACCGGGATCAGCATAAAAATGAAAAAAACAAAGCGCAGGTCCCGGAAAGGGTGGTCCGGTCTTTTCCGGAGATATTCCCACGTGGAAACGATCAATCCCGCCGCCAGCAGCGCGGCGGAAATATAAATGGAAAACTCGATTTTTTTAGCAATAACCGCGATCAGCAGCGTTGCGGACGCCGCTGTCAGCAGGGCATAAAGCATAAAAGGAAGGTGGTTGATTTTTTGCGCTGTCTTTTTCTCTTCCTTTACAGCCGCTGTTTCCACATCAGCCCCTTTTTTTTCTTTGCCCGCGGCTTTTTCCATTTCTTCCGTTTCTTTTTTCACCCGGTCGATGGCCCTGGCTTCAACTTTCCGGTTAATAATAATAAACGTCAGGGCCGAAGAAACTACCGTAAGGATCGTCAATATCCAGATGACGCCGGCAATACCGTTGGGTGGGAAAATATTCGTCAGATGTCTACGTGAAAAAGAGGAGATAGGGCCGAAAATAAAGCCGCCGAGATTCATCAAGGCATAAATAACCGCATATGCCATTGCGGCGGTTTGCGGGTTGGTGTACTTTTTGACGCCGGCATAAGCCGCAGGTTGATATATCCCGTACCCAAGCACCATTATAAAGAGACCCAGCACCATTACAAAAAACATGGGAGAGCCCATCCCGGAACCAAGGGGAATAGTGCCGGAGAGGGCCACGATTACCCTGGCCGCGGCCATCAATGCGAGGGAGAGGCCGAGGGCAAGGCGTACGCCGATGCGGTCCACCACGCCGCCCAGGAAAAGCATGGCCAGTGTAATGCCCCAGGTAACGCCGCCCACCACCCAGCCGCTGTGAATATCGCTCAGTTTCACATTTTCAAAGCAATAGGTGGTCAAAATATAGATCAGTCCAAAATAGCAGAGCCCTTCGATAATATAGGGCAGGTTGATGCCCCACAGGGCGCGTGGGGCTTTGATAAAAGCAACCAGGGTTTCTCCCAGTTCCTTAAACGCATGTCTTAATACTTCGCCAAAAGATTTTTGAACTTTTTCGTCATTCATAGTTTACCGTCCTTTTTTAAGAGAATCAAAATCGTATTTTATATGAAAACCAAAAATATTTCAATTGCCCGCGGCGCGGGCGCCCGATTAAGGAATCAAATGACCAAAACCCGAAGGGCAAATCACAAATTACAAACCACAAACAGGTTTGATTTTTGCCATCGCTGGAAAATTGTAACGAAGCTTTGCTGGAATTTTGCCGTCGAAGGCTGACGAGTATGGAATTTTGCTTAAATTTAGCCATCGAAGTCTGCCGCTCACGAAATTTTGCCTGAATTTAGCCTTCGAAGTCTGCTGCTCACGAAATTTTGCCTGAATTTAGCCTTCGAAGTCTGCCGCTCATGAAATTTTGCTTAAATTTAGCCTTCGAAGTCTGCCGCTCATGAAATTTTGTCTAAATTTAGCCATCGAAGTCTGCCGCTCACGAAATTTTGTCTAAATTTAGCCTTCGAAGCTTCCTTTTTTTATCCGTGTCCGTCACGACGCTTGTGTTCGTCCGTGGCTAAGAATTTTATTTTCTTGACTTTCGTACCGGTTCCGGGTATAGTGTTTCAATGGAGATTAAAGGTCGCTGGCAATAAAGCTCTTGATTCTATTCACAAAGAATTTTCCATTTTTCAGGTCCAGTTTAACTTCCTCGACTTTGAAAGAGGCATAATCGTCATAATCGGCTTTTTGTCTCTTTTCAGACGGTAGTGGATTAAGTCTTCTTTATGCTCCATAAAATGTGCCTTCTCTCATCACATTGACCCTGAATGGAGTGTTTTGCTTTTTTATCTCTGCATCGTGATAGACTTTTCCATCGATTAAGATGTCATATTTTAACTCCATTTCATAAATGATATCCAATACTTCATTTTCTTTTTTCCAGCCGGGTTCTTTTGAAAATAGCACAACGACATCAAAATCCGATGTAGCTATTAATGCTTCAACTCATATTTCAGTAACTCCGGGACCCCCTGATCCAAAATCATCCGCGTCAACAACGGCACTCGATACGTATACGTCTCTTTTTTCCGCTCCAATATGAACGCCAACACCAACCGCGTTAAAGAGTTCTTGATTTCCTCTGCCGATGCTTTTTAAGGACTATTCAAAAAAATACTTTATAGAACTCTCTGTCCTGTTTTTAAAATTTCCGCGGCGATCGGGTTTTCATCGTTAAACTCTTCCACCTGGAATGGATGGGGCTCTATATCGGCATCGATCTCCCGGGCAACTTTCATAAGTAAGAACGTGAAATCAAAACTATCGTCTATAAATTCGTCGGTCAAGATAGCGATATCGATATCACTCCATTCCGACTCCACACCTTTGGCATCTGATCCAAATAGAAAACTCCCTATCATAACCGGAGGAAAGGGTGATCCCATAGCCGGCAAGGAGCTTCTTGAGCTGCACCAATGTCCGGGAAACCTGGCCGGCATTAACAACGGCGGCAAAATAATAACAGGATAGGCAAAAGATTCGAATATTATATGTCAACGAGAGAGGGAAGCGGGATGGTGTATCGCTGCCTCAAGGGTATACATATCCCAGGGTTTTTGTACCTGGAAATAAAAAAAAATTTCCAATCTATTGAATTTGCAGTCCATTTCGCTTAAAATTTTCTCTGCAAATATTTTTGTAGGTGTGTAATGAGAATAGAAAAAATTTTTATTAAAAACATCGGCCCTTTCGGTGAAAAAGAAATCATTTTCCGGGATGATTGGACCGGTGAGATATCCCCAAGGATATTATTCTCCGGTCCCAACGGCTGTGGAAAAACAACTGTTTTGAATTGCATTTCCGGCCTATGGAAAGCCCTGGGATATTGGCTGTATGAAAAAAAAGAACTCCCCAAGAACGATCCCATTAAGAAATACATCGGGCCAACCGGTCATTGCGCAATGATTATCGATGGAATCCCCGACTTTGCCGACTTAAAATCTTCAAAGACCAGGAAAGCCTTAATCTTTATATCAAATGATCCCCCTGTTATCACGAGTTTTTTTTCCGAAATCCATAAAAAAAATAAAGAATCCTTACTCGTGGGAGAATTTCTCGCCGACAAAAAACACTATCGCCTACTTCCTTCATTTTCTTCTGCATTTACCGAAAAAGAGGGGGGTATGGAAAAAGCGAACTTAAGTTTTCTTTTTGAGGGCGATCGCCTTGATGAAAATAAAGAACGATTCTTCATCAATTGGGCCGAAGAATATAAAAACCTTATCCTCTCCGGGAAAGATGCCAAAACCCCCAATATGATTTATCTCGATGCGGAAGAAAGACGGTGGGTGAAGGCCGAAAAGAGTATCGGCAAAGCTGTACAGGAAGATATGAGCAAACGGTGGTGCTATAAGTACGAAGCATCTATAAACTGGAATAGTCAATTGGAAGCATCACTGATTACGCTTAAAACCACATCCTTGCACAAATTTCATGAGATCATACGGTTACTGAATACCTTTTTAGTGGGCAAAGAAATTAAGCCGGATATTTATGCCGGTGAAAACAGGTTGAGGGTGACTATTAAAAATAAGCGAAATACCTGGCATACATTCGACCAACTGAGCGCAGGCGAGAGAGAAATGCTTGTGATGATTTATTCGATTGGGAGATGGATGGAAAAAGGGGGTATCGTGCTATTGGATGAACCGGATATATATCTTCATCCTGGAATTATGCCCGATACCTTTTCAGCCATCGAAAAGCTTGTTGAACAAAAAGAAGGACAGCTCATCGTAACCTCTCATTTTCCTGGAATGTGGGAACGTTATGAAAACAGGGCAATGAGGATAAAATTGGACAACGGGAGCCCGAAATGAGCGCCATGTTTGACCTTAGAAAAGAAATCCTTGACGAAATAGGCAGTAATTCAAGAAAGGTTGTTATTTTAGTAGAAGGAAAAGATGATAAAACGGCTTACGAACTTCTTTTCAAAAACAAATTCAGCAATTGGGAAGATCTATTCTCCTTTCATCCCGCAACCGGGAAAGACAATGTGATCAAAGAATTGGAAGACTCCCCTGATTTTATTGGAATTATCGATAAGGACGAATGGTGGGAAGAGGACATCGAAAAAAATAAAAAGAAACTCTCGAACCTGATCGTTATTCCACGTTATTGTATGGAAAGTTACCTGGTTGTGCCTGAAGAAATTTGGGAAAAGCTGCCTGTAATTCAAAAGGAAAAAATTAAATATGATGATTTTAGGGATGCAATTCTTGAAAATATCGACGCCTGGACAAAAAATGCGGCTCTATGGAATGCAATCCAACCCCTCTATTATAAACTGAAAGATTCCGGGTTTAATCAAGAACTTCTTATCCGGGATGATAGGATACCGGATGAGGAATTTATCAGAGCAAAACTTAATGAATGGCATGGGATACTGGACCCGGAAAAAGCGTTTAACAATTACCGGGCTTTGTTATCACAAATTACCGCACTCAGCCACCGGGAGAAACTGCAAAAGTGGATTCATGGAAAGGAATTTTGGGAACAGCATGTATCGCAAAAGCTGGTAAAATTTTTCGGCCAAAAAAGTCGAGAATATTATCTTAAGAAGATATGGAGAGATCGAGAAATACCTGGGGATTGGGCTGAAATATGGCCGGTGTTTAAACGCCTTCAGCCGGAATTAGAAGAGAAAACTCCTCCGCGCGTTTAGACTGCTGCCAGAGCGCATCCATTTCGTCGAGACTTGTTTTTTAATGTCCTTTCCCCGCTGCTTGAGCTGCACCTCGATATAACGGAACCGCGTGACAAATTTTTGGTTGGAGCTTTTTCCGGCCTGTCCCTTTTCTATTAAAAATGGTTTCAATATCTCCTGATGCCGGTAAGTATACCGTTTTGATATACTTCTGTTTTTACCAGGTTTCCCTTTGCATCCCATTGTTTTAATGTCCCGTCGGGTTTACCCGCTTTATATTCTGCTTGCGTGAAAGGGTTTCCATTCTTATAATAAACAGATATACCGCCGGAGTATGGCCTGTTTTTATTATCGAGGAAAAAGAGCCCATTTTTGTATGTTCCTTGATAATTCAGCCTGCCATCCTCATTGTAAACCAGGACCCGGAAAGGTTCGATACTATCGCCGCCCACTTTGGTGAAGGATAATTTTAGCATGAGAGCGCCGCCGGGAAAATAATCGAGGAGATCGGTATGATTCCTATCTATAAATCGATATCCTAAAATAGGCGCCCCCGATTGGTTCCAATTGTGTAAGGCGCCTATCCTTTTTCCCCTGTCAAAGGTGGCGTTCCAGGACCTTTGACCGTTATCGTAGAATCCTTCACTGGGCCCGTGAAGAAGATCATTGGAAAAGTGCAATGAGCATTTTACCGCCTTGTTGGGGAAGTGGCTTATTATATTTTCCTGGAAATATTTCGTATTTCCAGTCTTGTCATTTATCTTTTCCTTCTCCCGGAAAAACTCTTTGGTCTCGTACCATCTCTTTTTTTTTTGCAACTCTTTTTTTAGATCGATTTTCACTGCTTCCTTAAAATTCGAATCCTTATAATAATAGAACGTCGTCTGCGCCAGATCGTAAATGGTTGAGTATTGGGTAAAGCTGTACCCTTCAAGATGGACTGCTTCGAGGATTGTTCTGAAAACATCCACTGAGAGTATGGGGAGGTTTTTGATCATCGTTTCCGCGATATCGTAACGATGGCAGGGATAGCCGCCCAGGGAGGGATTAGAAGTATAAAAGTTCGTGGCAATTTGATAATAGTCGGTCCCGAGAATAATGGTATCCCCTTCTACAATTGCCGAATGGCCCAATTTATCCGCCAGGAACATCTGGCCATTGCGAAAGTAACCCAGGTTGTATTGTTGCAAGAGGGAGAGGGCTTCAGGGACAGTGGCGCATGATTCCAGGATTTTTCCAGACAGGTTGCCCCGGTATTCCGGTTTGTCCAGGGATTTCACCACTGCTTTCCAGGGTGCGGATGTGCCGTCGTAGAACAGGCCCTGGTCATTCATACCGCCCTGGGGCCATTTGTCGCTCAGGGTGAAATAGACGCGGCCATATTTTCCTTTGGAAGCAGGAATAAACCACAGATAGGTGGTTGCATCCGTACCGTCTTCGTTATTCCCCACCAATGTCACGCCGTCCCGTGTCACTTTAAAGATAGTGCATCCCAGGATTGCCGGTTGGAAAAGAATTGAGTAAAGCCATAAACCCGTTATTAATAGAATGAACTGTTTCATTGTTTTTCCTTCTATTTAACTATAAATGATCTTGCCGATTTTGTCAATTTCTAACCTATGCCCCTTATGCCGCACCAATTAAGTGTAATGATGAATGATGAAAAAAGATTGCCTGTGTTTGTCGGTGTAAGTTGCATAACAGTGGCTGACATCCGTGCATTGGAAGAAGAATTGTTGGAATTTGAGCGAAAGTACGGTATTCGTTCGGAAACCTTTTATGCCGGATACATTAGTGGGGAAGAGCCGGAGCATGATAAATGGTCGTTGGGTTTCGGAGAGTGGGCAAGCGTCTATCAAACATGGTTTACTTTTACAGAAATGCTCAGTGAAAATTAGGGTAGGACCTGGGAACAGGCCAACCGCGCCTATATCCTATCCGAAAAGATATTGCATAGGACGCCAAATGGTAGAGTGTCGCGAGCAGGCTAATGCATAAGAGATCTTACTTCTTTTTCAGTGAGGTCGGTATATTTGGCAATGGTTTCGATAGAGACATTGTCGCTCAGCATCCTTTTTGCTGTTTTAAGTCTTTCCGCTTTCATCCCGGTTTTCATCCCGGTTTTCATCCCGGTTTTCATTCCCGTTTTCATCCCGGTTTTCATTCCTGCTTTCATTCCTGTTTTCATCCCGGTTTTCATCCCGGTTTTCATTCCTTTTTGCATTCCCACTTCGATCCATTCTTTCTTACCTTCATCTTTCCACCTTTGGGCTAAAGTCGGCATGATATCACCTCCGTCTATTTTGGTTTCTTTTAATAGTTTGTTTAAAGTATCCGGGTTTGCATCCTTTGTTTCTGTGATATACACGAGAAAGAGCATCATTTTTTCCAGGTTCTTGGTGAAACCCTTCTCGTGCCAGAACTTGAATATTTCCCGGATTGCCTCCCAGTCATCGTTGAATGCGCTTTTCATCAATACCAGGGCGCTCAGTAGAAAGACATTGTGTCCTAATGCCTTGTTCTTCTCAGTCTTAAAATTCCAGTTGACGGTATCGAACAACACGTACCTGAAATCCAATAAAAATTTTTTAATTCCATTTGCAACGGTAAATTGCTCAATAAAAGAACGGGGAACCGTCCATTTTTCACTCCCATGGTAAAATACCAACGGAATGATGACCCGCAGCGGTTTTTTTTCGTCGATATCCTTTTGCCACATCAAATACATGTAGTGAAGCAACTGGATAAAGACCGTCGTATCCCGGTAAGATTTGTGTTCAAACAGGATATAGATGTCGGTATCGAGCTCGTTTTCCTCTTCATCAGCGGATTTCATTTTGGTTTTTACGATGATATCCGAAAAGGAATCGGCGAATTCATTGGATACATAATGGGTGTTATCGATCTCAATTTTTGAAAGGACGATGGCATTACCGATTGGTTCGGGCAAGGCGCTCTTTAAGAAGTCTTTTACATTCTCCGGGTCGCCGAAGGTTTTGCGAAAGAACTTGTCATGCACATTGTTT
>Ga0315278_10000326_pt1 | contig 42429 bp, 38 predicted proteins | sample YL17G06_0_MG_FD_203880 | JGI IMG/M metagenome (GOLD analysis project Ga0315278, IMG submission 203880) | Sediment microbial communities from Yellowstone Lake, YNP, Wyoming, USA - YL17G06_0 | ecosystem: Environmental > Aquatic > Freshwater > Lake > Sediment | place: USA: Wyoming | collected... | reverse complement strand
GTAATTTTAAAATATAAAAAAAGAAAAAAGAATTCTTAATGTTTAAATCGCATAGAATGTTATGTTACCTGTACACAATCCTTTGACGCCTGTTGATGGAATGCTTATCTGCCAAGATATTTGATCTGACTTACCAGCATCAGTGCTTGCATATCCAATATACCCAAATCCACCAGCAAATTGTGGTATCTTTACTGAGCTCGTTGATAAAGCTGTATCGCTTGCATATTCTGTTCCGAATGTTCCATTGTATTTAAGCTGTCCAACTGATATTGTTCCTTGTGTATTACATGGAAGATCTGTTCCTGAGACATTCACATTCATTCTCCAGTTTCCACAGTTCGCAATTGTCGAATTAACTTCGCTGTCATTTAATGTTGTTTCTCCAAGTGCCATTGAGCCGAAATTAAGGAATGTTTCAACTACATCAATTGCTGTCATGTTTTCTATGTATTCTGTGCTTATACTAATTCCACTATTAGAACTTTCTGAGTCCTGTACATCAAATCTTGCCGACCAATTGTTAAGTACACTACCAGTATTTACATCTGCAAAGTATCTAACTGTATGACTGCAGGTATAGTTTCTGGTTGTTGCATTGACAATTGTATAGGTTGTGCAGTTAGTGTTGTAATAACAAAGCGCTGGATTTTCGTTGCTTTCCGAACATAATCCTTTACCAAAAACACTTACGCCAAAAGCTCCTTCTACTATAGTTATATCATTTGCGCCATTTAAATCTGTCACAAGTGCCCAACAATTAACTGTTACATTCTGACATGGTAATGGTGTGATTACGTGAGGACTAGCGCCGCTGCTACATGTTACATTCCATACTGTTGGTTCTTCATTTCCGATTGTAACATTTGCTGGAATTGTTTCGTTTGTCAAGAAACCTGTTATTGTTGCTACATGCCATAACATTACTACTGCAAGAAACATTGTTGCTATTACTAAAATTGGTTTTAAGTTTGTCATATTATATTACCTCTACACTTGCTTGAGCACCATTGTTTAGAACCATAACAGACATTGTTGCGCCAGGTTTGATAATTACTGGTGTTTGCTGTGCTCCTGCTGCGGTCACTGGTGTTATTACTGATATTGTTTCAACTGGTTTTGGTACTGCTGATAATGCTATAACTGCAAATAATAATACTAGAACCAGCATCAAAAGATTTTTTTCTGTTTTGTCCATTAGTGCTACCTCCTCTAAATTGATATATTTGCCGTACTTATATAGATTTCTGAGTTGTTACTATAACTAAGTTAAGTAATTTAAAAATATTAAAAGGGGAAATTTATCGTCTTATTGCATAGAATGTTACGTTACCTGCGCAAAGTCCTTTGACGCCTGTTGCTGGAATACTTATTTGCCAAGACACCTGGTCTTTCGAACCAGCATCATTGATGGCATAGTCAATAACATCATCGAAACTCTTAAAATATGGTATCATTGATGAACTTGTCGTCAATGCTATGTCATCCACATATTCTGATCCATACGTTCCATTATACTTTAGGTTTCCAACAGGTATTGTCCCTTGAGTATTGCATGGCAAGTCTGTTCCTGAGACATTAACATACATATCTCCATTTCCACAGTTCGCAATTGTTGAATTAACTTCACTGTCGTTTGAAGTTGTTTCTCCGAGTGTCATTGTGCCGAAATTAAGGAATGTTTCTTGTACATCGATTGCTGTTAGATTCTCCACATATTCTAAGTAATAACTCCATCCAGCCGTAGTTCCTTCTGAATCAGTTGCATCAAGGCGTGCCGACCAGTTATTCTTGGCCATAGAATAGTCTACTCTTGCAAAGTACCTGAAGTCATTAAATGCACACGTATAGTTTCTTGTTGTCGAATTAATACCTGTATATGTACAGTTACTGGAAAAATAACAAATTGTTGGATTTGACGCCCAAAAGTCATTGCAGGCTCTTTTACCAGATACATCTACGCCAAGATCTCCTGTTACATTTCTAATATCATTTGCTCCATTTAGATCTGTCACAAGTGCCCAGCAGTTTACTGTTTGATTCTGACATGGTAACGGTGTGATTACGTGAGGACTAGCGCCGCTACTGCATGTTACATTTCCAACAGTTGGTTCTTCGTTTCCAATGGTAACATTCGCTGGAATTGTTTCGTTTGTCAAGTAACCTGTTAGCGCTATTGTTTGGAAAATTATTATGCCTGATAAAGAAATTGCCATCAAAATTAAAAATGGTTTTATTACATTGTACAACATATTGCTAATCAATAGTTTATAGTATATAATATTTTCTTAAATAAAAAATAAAAGAAAAAAGAATAATTACGCAAGTCCAAGATCTTTTGCTGTGATTATTCTAATCTTTCTGCTTTGAGCAACACTTGACATTGCGATAACATGTGTTATGTTTGTTTCTTCAAGCTGTCTAATCATGTCTTGTGTCAATTGTTCGTCCATAACAATGTTTTCAACGTCTGGAAGGTTGTTTAAAACATTTCCAAGCTCTTTGGTTGGAACTTTTCCAAGAATATTCATATCTTTGTCTAAAAGATAAGCTCCTCTAGTTCCTATTAATTCCTCGAGCATCTTCTTATACTGCTTTTCTATCTCTGGATGAATTCTCAAACCAGGTCTTTGGACTGGTCTTGCTTGAACCGGTATTGCAGGAACTGTTTTTTGCGATCCCTCGATTGAAAGCCCAAACTCTTCCTTGAACTGTTCAATAGGTATTCTTGCTCTGATACATTTATGTATCTCTTTCTTTGCTAATTCTTCTACTTCTTTTCCTGTTGGTGCTCTTGAAACAAAGTCAATATCTGCTGCTTGAATCAATTCTTTTACAATTAAGATTCCGCCGCGGTCGCCATCAACAAACACTGTTATTGTTTTAGTTTTTGAAAGTTCAGCAAGTGATTGCGGGACGGATGTTCCGTTCATTGCAATACAATTCCTGAAACCGTTTTTCAAGAGAGCTATTACATCTGCTCTTCCTTCAACAATTATTACTTCGTCTGATTCTGTTATATCTGGGCCTGCTGGAAGTTTTTCTCTGCCCCATTCTGTTATCTCCATGCTTCTGACAGATGCTTTTATCTCTTCCATTAATTCAGTTGAGTCTGGCCCTTTGTCGACCATTGTTTTAAGAAGTTCTTTTGCACGCTCTACTACATATTCTCTCTTTGTGACACGTACATCTTCAACTAATTCAACTGTGACCTTTGCATTGCATGGCCCGATTCTTTGGATTGTTTCAAGCGAAGCAGCAACTATGGCTGTTTCAGCCATATCTAAAGATGATGGAATTATTATCATCCCTGTTGTTCTTCCACCTTTTGTATCCAAATTTACTTCAATTCTTCCTATCCTGCCGCTTTTCTGCAGTTCACGTAACTCAAGCTCTGATCCTAGCAATCCTTCAGTCTGTCCAAAGACAGCCCCGATTACATCTGGCTTTTCTACAACGCCATCTGCCTGAATTTTTGTATGAACGATATACTTAGCTGATACAGGTGCTATTTTACCCATATTAATCTCCTCCTTTTGGCAAAATGCGAGAAATAGTTCACTCTTTACGTCTAATTCTTCCGATTATTTGCTTATTTTCAAATATGAGTGAATGATTAATATGAAATTTCTCAACATTTCGCATTTTTATTATGACAAGTGAATATAATTGGCCCGCAACTAACTGATTTTCATATTTCCGAGAACGGATAATCGATCAGTACCTTTACGGGCCTTTACCGTACAAGTGTGGATTGCAATCACTTTTGTCATGCAATACAACCGGCTTATACGGCTTCTGCTTTTACGCCTTGCCGTTTTATAAGTAAAAAATAGATGTTTAAATACCTTTCCAAAACCTAGAATGTTTCCATCTTGAAGAACTCTTTCATGCGATTTTCAACAAAATAAAGGTAATTTATTGCGATTTTTTCCAATTCCTTGAACGTATTTCTGTAAATGTATTTGTCGTATACTGGTTTTACTGACTGCAAAAATGGATTTGTCTCCCATTTATTGTTGTAATCAGTAATAATTGTTGCTTTTAGCTCCAATTCTACATCCCCACTATCCATAACTGTTTGTACGCCTTCCATCATCACTTCTTTCTTTTCCCATCCGACAAGCAGTGTTTTTGCGCCTATTCTAATTTTTGAATAACTGTCCGGCTCCTTTGTACAAGACCATATAATTTCTAATTCCTGTGCACCAGGGACATTTTTTAGTCTGTATTTATCTTCACAGACCATAAACCCAGACAGTCTAAATAAATCATACAGCACCTCATAGTATCTGCTTAAAGAAAACTTTCCTGCAAATTTTTGCCTTGTGCCGTGCAATTGGAATTCTTCTGCCATAACTACATGAACCTTTCCATGCGGAAGAATGATTTCATCTCATTTTCCACAGTATGCATCTCAGAGGTTATTTTTGTCACCCACGTATCAAATGTTGATTTGTAAAAATAAATATCATATATTCCCTTGAGGAATTTGGATATTGGATTTGTCTCCCATCTGTTTTCATAATCTGTAACAACTGAACATGTTAATTCCAATTCTGCATCGCCTTTGTTTTTTGTTGCCGTGGCTTCGTCAACCTTTACTTGGACCTTTTGCAAATCTGTGATTAAAGCACGCGCAAATATATGGAACTGTGCGTAATCATCAACTTTCTTGAAGCAGTTCCATTCTAACTCAACTTTGTCTCCACCAGGACTTGCTTTGTGCGTATATTTAGACTCTGAAATAAGATAGCCCATACTTTTTATTATATCATAAAGCAGTCTATAGAATTCTCCAAGATCAAAAAGTCCCGAAAATTTTATTCTTGTTTGTGTTATTTTTACTGTTTCCATATTTTATCACCTTAGTGAATATGATAATTTAACTGTTGGATGTCTAATCCTCAATTTTTCGATTAACACATCTAATATACTTGGTTCAACCTTTAAAAGGTCTTTCTCTGTTATGTATCCAACAATCTGGCCACTCTCCATCACAGGAAGTCTCCTTAGCCCTTTCTTGTTCATCAATTGTGTGACATGATATAAGTCATCGTCTGGATGTATTGTTATGACTTTTCTTGTCATAATCTGCCATACTTTTGTTTTGGTGGGGCTTTTGTTTTTTATGAATGCTTTTCTTAAAATGTCACCTTCCGTTATCATTCCTACCAGTCTTCCTTTTTCTGTGACCATCAAACCGCCAACATGATTTTGTCTCATTGTTTTTGCTGCTGCGCCTATACTAGCATCCTTATTTATTGTAATCGGTCGCCTGGTCATTATTTCCCTAACTCTTATCCCGTATCTTACCATAATTAATCACATACAATTACAGTTAAAATATTTGTCGTATTCTAATGGTAAAGTTTAAAACAAAATCTATGCTATATTTATTAAGCATAACTTACTTAAACATTTATCATTTGTTAGGGACAAAACATATTTAAAGGATGGGGCTTTGTATTTAACTGGTCCTCAAAATGGCTACAAATGAAAATGGTAGATGTGGAAAGATACAGAAAGATTTGATAGATTTAATGCTTAAAGATCACACATTGCGTTTTGATAATTCCTTTATGGACACGGATGAACGAACAGAAACAGAATTCAAAGTAAATAGTTCTAAATTGTTAGCTGATGATTTTTCAAGTGTAGCAGATTTACTTTTGTGTAAAATACAAAGCGACATTTACAACAACATTGGTGTAGACTGTATTGTTGGTTATGGTGACTCAGGTACAATACTATCTACTGCGATACAAACTATATTACAAGAAGATCAGAAAAGACCAAAAAATGAACAACACTATAACTTAAAGGAGTACAGATGGGCTTACTTAAACAAAAATGGAGAAGTAATAGGTAATCTGACTCCTGGCGATAGAGTAGCAATAATTGATGAGATTGGTATTCATTATAACAGTATCATTAAGGCAATACCTAAGATAAACAGCACTATTGATTATTTAGTTACTAGTGGAAAATGCAAAACTGAAGATGCAAATAAAAAATTCAGTTATCCTGTAGTGTTAGTTGGTTTAGACCTGATGGTTGTAGATCCAGAACATGGAAAGTATAGAAAGGACATTGTTGCTGAGCAAATTAGAAATTCTTATAATCCAAACATTGAAACAAAAATTTTATCTATTATAACTATAGAAAATTTCATAGAGTATGTTGGAGAGGAAAGGAAAGAAATTATTAAATCATATGTTAATCTCCAGAAATCTAAACTAACAAATAAGCCTACTTAATTCTTATAGCATCCAAAACTCTTGGCGCTGCGGTTTCAATTCTTAGAACTTTATGGATTGTTGAAGCTAAATCCAAACATTTTGAGCTTTCACCATGTAGAACAATAATCTTTCTTGGTTTTGGATCAAGTCTTTTTACGAAACTTAGCAATTGATTTCTGTCTGAATGTCCAGATAATCCTTCAATAGAGTATACTTCCATCTTTACTTCAACCATTTCTGTTTTTCCGCTGAATGCATCAACTGCAACTTCTTTTTCCCCTCTTTGTATTTTTCTTCCTAACGAACCTTCACCTTGGTATGAAACAAAAATTATTGCATTCTTTTTATTCTCTGCGAGGTTTCTGAAATACTCAACAGATGAACCGCCTGTAAGCATACCCGATGTTGCGATTATTACACATGGTTGGCCAGATTTTATTAGTTCTTGTCTTTCAACATTTGAAGCAACCCGTTTTAGAACTTTTGATGTGAATGGATTTGTGTCTTCGCCGAAAATCTTTTTCCTCATATCATGATTCATAAATTCTGGATATGCAGTATGTATTGCAGTAACATCCCACACCATCCCATCGACATAGACTGGGACATCTGGAATTTCGCCTTTTTTTACTGCTTCTTCAACAATTACAATTATGTCCTGTGCTCTACCTACTCCAAGAACAGGAATCAAAACCTTTCCTTTATTTGCTAGAGTTTGTTTCATTGTACTTACCAAAAATTCTTCACATTCCTGTCTGCTTGGCTGCATGTCATCTTTTCCACCATATGTTGATTCCATTATCAATGTTTCAAGTCTTTGAAAATTTGAAAGTGCGGGTTCAAGAATTTTTGATTTAGCAAATTTGAAGTCTCCAGTATAAAGCAGATTATGATAACCCTCACCAATGTTCAAGTGAACAAGCGCTGAACCAAGAACATGTCCTGCGTCATGCAAAGTTAATCTAACGTCTGGTGTGATATCCGTTACTTCATCATAATCAAGTGATATTGAATTTTTAACCATGTCTTTTATTTCCCTGCTTGTATAATCTGGTTTTCTTCCGCTTCTTTGTGCAACATCAATATAATCTAATTGTAGAAGTGTCATAATGTCTCTGCATGGCTCTGTGCAATAAACCGGCCCATTGTAACCATATTTGAAAAGCATTGGAATTGCACCACTATGGTCAGTATGTGGATGTGAAATAACAACTGCATCAATTTTATTTATATCAAATTCTGGTGCATCAAACTGCGGGAATGCTGAATCTGTTGAAGCAACATTAATTCCACAATCGAGCAAAATATTTGACATTGGTGTTTGAAGAAGTATACAGCTTCTGCCAACTTCTCTTGCTGCACCCAAGAATGAAGCTCTTATCCAGTAATTTTGATTGCGTTCCCATTTTGTATTATAAATTTTCTTGCCAATTTTATCCATGAACTCTCTTCTATATTCTGAGTTCTGGAAAAGCGTATGTCTTATTGTTTTAATTAAATCAGAAGGAATAATTAATGCGCGTCTTACTTTTGGGACCCAAAGTGTTTTTCTTCGGATTTCATTCATCACTTGGCCTTCTTTTCCTATAACTAATCCTGGTTTATCAGCTTCTATTATAACAATGGAACGCTTGTAGTCAAACCATGCTTCCCCTAAGCCGGCCTCTTCAGGAACAAGTTCATTGATAATATCTTGTGTCTTGTCTGGATCCAAAAGCATTGATGGGTCCATTCGTAGCTCTACTCTTTTCTTTATTTTATTTACAATATTCCTTATTGTGTCTTTAGAATCGATAAAGAAGTCAGCATTCTTTGTATAAAGAACAATGTTCGCACCTTCGTATAAAACATCGCTAATGCGTGCGCTGTCCTTTAACTCTGACTTTATCTCTTCTATTACATCGCCATTTTTCATTCAGATCACGGGAGAATCAAATTATTTCACTATTTTTGCTATTTCTTCTTTTGGAACTTTTACCATTCCTTTTTCAGTTATTGTGTAAATGTCTATGCCTTCACCAGAAGCAATGTCTCTTGCCATTGCAGCTTTAATTGCACGTGCTGTTATGAATATTCCTTCTTCTTTGTTTATTCCTTCTTTGTATTTGTCTTCAAGCACTCCATATGCAATTACGCTTCCGCTTCCAGTTGAAATCATTTTGTCTTCTATATTTCCACCATCAGCATCTAAAGAGAATAAATGAAAACCTGACTCTTCATCATGCCCGGCAAGCAGAATTTGAACATAAAATGGTGTCATGCTCATTCTGTTGCCGAATAATATGTTTGCCAAAAGAGTTGCTGCTGCTTTTACAGTTACTTTCTTTTGTCTTCTTATCTCGTATAATTCCATTTCTGATTTTAGATATTTTCCGAGCATTTGGGCATCGCCAACATAACCAGCAATAGTTATCGCTATCTTGTCAGTTATCGGAATTATTTTATCTGCCACTTTATGTGCAACTAAGTAACCTGATGTTGCTCTTTTTTCAGCGCCCAGAACAATTGCGTCAGAACATACTAATCCAACTGTTGTTGTGCCATGTTTTGCATATTCTTTCAAAAATTCTTCTTTTGATATATCCATATATTTCACATTTCAGAATCGCTAAATTAATCGCCTACATTTATGATTTATAAATGTTTCGCAGAATTATATGGTTTTAGCAAAGTAAACAGCGTGTTTTGCCGTTTTTCCACATATTGCGCAGTTTCCTTTTGCTTCTATGTCAAATGGTATTCCTGTGCTTTTTGCGCCCGTTTCTTCCTTAATTTTTGTTTCACATTCTGCACTTCCACACCAATTAATTAAAATTCGGTTGCCGTCAATGTTTCGCTTTAATTCTTCAAATGAATTAGCCATTTTAGTATGATGCTCCAAGAAGTTCTTAGATTTTTCGTAGAGTCTCTTGTTCAAATTGTAAATTTCTTTCTCAAGAGTGTTAGATAATTCCTTTATGATTACATTAACTTTCTCACCCGTGTCTCTTCTTGCTACAACAACAGATTTATTTTTAATATCTCTTGGCCCGATCTCAATTCGCAGAGGTATACCTTTCATTTCCCATTCATGAAACTTCCAACCTGGCGTATAATTCTCTCTGGTATCAAGTTCAATAGAATATTTCTTTGAAATAGATTTAGCAATTTTCTTTGCTTCTGTTAAAACTTTCTTTTTTTCTTTATCCGTATAGATTGGCACAATTACTATTTGTGTTGGTGCGAGTTTTGGCGGTAACACCAGCCCTTTGTCATCGCTATGCATTGCAAACATTAAGCCAAGCATTCTTGTTGAAATTGCAAATGTATTTTGCCAAACATATTTTATTTCTCCATCCTTGTCAATAAACTTTATATCAAATGCTCTTGCAAAGTTCTGTCCATCAAAATGTGCATCTGGGCCTTGAGCCATCTTCCCATCTGGAAGCATACATTCAATAGAATTTGTAAAAATAGCTCCTGCAAATTTTTCGCTTTCTGTTTTTCTGCTTTTCTGAGAAGCAAGCGCCATATAATCATTTACAAAATCATAATACATATCCAAAACTTCTTTTACTTCTTTCTCAGCTTCTTCTTTTGTTGCAAATGCTGTGTGCCCTTCATTCCAAAGGAATTCTCTCCCTCGCAAGAACGGTTTTGGATGTTTAAACTCCCATCTAAGTACATTATTCCAAAGATTCAATCTTATTGGGAGGTCTGTATATGATTTAATCCATTTTGAATATGATGGATAGATTATAGTCTCGCTTGTTGGTCTAACTGCTAAACGTTCGCTAAGTTTCGTGTCTCCTGTTTCAGTTACCCATGCAACTTCTGGACTAAAACCCTTAACATGTTCTTCTTCTTTCTTAAGAAAGCTTTCAGGTATAAGTAACGGAAAATATGCGTTATGAAGTCCCATTTTTTTCAGATTTTCATCTATAACTTTAACAACCTTTTCCCAAATTGCATAACCATATGGTCTAATAACCAAACATCCGCTTACTGCAGAATAATCAGCAATCTCTGTTTTCAGTATAAGTTCTGGGTACCAGTTCTCGAAATCGCTTTTCTTATATATCAAACCCTGTGTTTTCTTGCTTTCTTCCATTTATTAGAGAACCTTTTTAAATCTTATAATCTTTTCCTATTAGGTGGTGATTGAATTCAAAAAATCTAACTATTATGTAACAACCCCAATATACTATGTCAACGATGTTCCGCATATTGGAAACTCTTATACAACAATAGCTGCGGACATTTTGGCTAGATGGAACAGGATTTCTGGTAAAAAGGTATTTTTCCTGACAGGAACAGATGAGCATGGCGCAAAGATAGAAGAAGCTGCAAGACACCAGGGGTTAACACCTAAACAATTATGTGACAAAATTGCTCCAAGGTATACTGACACGTGGAAAAAACTTAACATAAGTAATGATTACTTTATCAGAACTACAGACAAACTACATGAAACATTTGTGAAAAAATTCATTTCTAAATTGAAAAGGCATGGTGACATTTATAAGGGTAAATACGAAGGTCTCTACTGCAGTGGCTGTGAAAAATTTATCACAGAAACTGATCTTGTTGGTGGAAGGTGTATACTACATTCAGATAAAGAACCTATTGCAAGTACAGAAGAAAATTATTTTTTCAAACTTTCGAAATATCGGAAAATATTAATTGATGCGATAACAAATCCAAAAAGTAAATATCATTATGAAATACTCCCTGAAGAACGAAAAAATGAAATCCTTAATCGTTTGAATGAAGGTTTACAGGACGTCAGCCTTTCAAGAGCAAATGTCAAATGGGGGATTACTCTGCCTTGGGACAAGGAACATACAATCTATGTTTGGGTGGATGCTCTTTTAAATTATCTTTCTGCACTTGAAATAAATAAAAATAAGAGATTTTGGCCTGCAGATGTTCATTTGATGGCAAAAGATATTCTTTGGTTTCATGCAGTAATCTGGCCGGCCATATTAATTTCGGCTGGAGAAAAACTTCCGAAGAAAATATTTGCGCATGGGTTCATTACTATAAATGGCCAGAAGATATCCAAATCCTTGGGTAACATCATTGATCCTATCGCATTTACTGAGAAATATGACGTAGATAGTCTTAGATATTATTTATTACGAGAGATCGTTTTCGGTTATGATGGAGACTTTTCTGAAGATGAATTCGTAAAGCGTGTGAATGGTGATCTAGCTGATGGGCTTGGCAATTTATTGAATAGAACTTTAGTCCTAATCGAAAAAACATCAAAAGGCTTAATTAAAAAATCCGAACCAGAAAAACGGATTCTTGAACATATAAATAAAACAATTGAATTATGCAACAAAAATATCAACGAATTTAAATTCAATATTGTTTTAGAAAATATTTGGACTCTTGTTGCCACATTAAATAAGTATATCACAGATGAAAAGCCGTGGGAGACAAAAGATAACAAACATGTTCAAAAAATCACTTATAATCTTGTTGAAGGTTTACGTGTAATTGGAATATTACTTTATCCATTTTTACCAACAACAGCAGAAAAGATATTCGAGCAACTTGGTTTAAAAACGAAGGATATTTTAGTTAAAAATATTAAATTTGGTTTAATAAAGAATAATACAAGGATTAGGCGTGGAACTGTTCTTTTCAAAAAAATTGAAATTAAAAAAGAAATAATAAATGAGGTGGGAAAAATTTCATTAAACGATTTCCAGAAAGTAGTGTTAAAAGTTGGTACAATTAAAAAAGCTGAACGTGTAGAGGGTGCAGATAAACTGCTAAAATTGATTGTCGATATCGGTGAGGAACGCCAAGTTGTTGCAGGAATTGCAAAACAATACAAACCAGAGCAATTAATCGGGAAGCAGGTGATTGTTGTTGCAAATTTACAGCCTGCACGGATAAAAAATGTAGAATCTAATGGTATGATTCTTGCGGCAGAAGAAAATGGTGAACCCATAATTATTTCACCAGACAAAAAAACGAAGAATGGCTCCAAAATTTGCTGAATTTTGTACCTATTTAAATTTATTTTTTGTAAAACATACTTCGTAAAAACTATTTAACATCATCTACATGTTTATAAGCGGGCATCTACTTCTAAGTTTAATAACATCGAGGAAAATATAATATGACTAACGAAAATTCTTCACAAAAAACAAAATACGAGAAGCAGTCTTTGTCTTGTACTATTCAACACAGGCTTTTCGATTATAGTAAAGATCTTAAAAAGTGAAACCAGCAGGTGAGGTTTTGCTTTTTTCTTTTTCTTAGAATAATTATTAAAATGGCCCCCCTGAGATTTGAACTCAGGACCTCTCGGTTTCTGCTTAACCAATATCAGCCGACTGAGCATCTTTTAAAAAAAGATTGTGCTCCACCAGGCTAAGCTAGGGGGCCAATAGTTAAAATGGTTCTAATACTATTTATAAATATTCTTAATTGTTTTAAAAATTATCTAAATAAAAATTAAATTTCAGCTTGTGTTTCGGATTATTTGGCTGTATAATCTTAAACGTCTTCTTAACCATTTCTTCTCCACGAATTGAAACGGTATACAATGTATGCCAATTTTTATGTGTTCTTAATAAAGAATATTTTGTTGCCCGCAAATCAAGATTATTTAAACTTTTTTTAAGTTGTTCTGCAAGTGTGTTCGATATTGTTTTAAATTCTACTCTTGGATACAATTTCTTCCTTTTATTTTCAATGTATACACAACCGTCTGTATCAAAAATTCCCCTAATCAATGATATCAAATTATCCTTTTTTATGAAAAATTGTTTTGGTATCTTGACATCTGTTTTTTCACCCAATGGTAGCCCAATTACTTTATTTTTGAAATTAACAAGCGCATCTGACCATATTTGAAATCCATAAACACCACTACTTTTCATTTCTCTAAGAGATGGATAAAAATTATAAAGTAATTTATAGAGGTTCTTTACTCTTTGGTTATAGTGCGCTTTGTCATCATTAAGATGACCTCTTAGCTGGTATACTCCTCTAAAATTATTTTTGTTTCTATAAAAGTTCATGCTACCATCCCCAATATGCAAACCTGTTTCTTCAGAAAGGTTTAATGTTAATTTTTCTGGTATTGTTATATTTTTATTAATATCAGAGTTTCCAAAATGTACATTAGAAATATTCAGTCGCATACTTTAGATAATATTGTTATTATTTAAAAAATCTTCTATTTTTTACAATCAAAGTGTTTAAATTTTAATAATTATCAAATTTGTACTATGTTGAAACCAGATTATAACGGAGATTGTATAATTAACGTAAACAAAGAAGTTAAGAAACAATTAAATTCTAATAAAAAAGTTGTTCTAATCATCATAGATTCGCTTGGATATTTTAATTTAATTAAAATGGCTAAGCATAGTAAATGTTTAAGTAAGTCTCTAAAAAGATTTAAAATTAAAATGATGACAAGTGTTTTTCCTACAACTACCGTGGCTGCAATGTCAGCAATAATCAGCGGACAAACAACACAAGAACATGGTTTGTATGAATGGTTAATTTATTCAAAAAGATTGAATATGCGGTTCTTCCCATTCAAATTTTTGCCAACTGAGGATGAAGATATTAAAAGATTCAAGAGGACTGTTACTACTGACTTAATAAAAACTAAAAAAATATTAAAAAATTTAAATATTACGTCTTATGAGATAATACCTGAAGAAATTCTAAATGGTAAATCTGGTGTTGGACTAGCAAATAAGATAGGTTACTCAAATATAACTGATGCATTTGCTAAACTACGAAAAGCTATAATAAACGAAAATAAAAAATCATTATTTTTACTTTATTTACCATATTTTGATGAATCAGAGCACACATGGGGTCCTTATTCTGATGAATCAATGATAATAGTAAAGGAGATGTTCCATCTAATCGAAGAAGAAGTACTGAACCGCTTAAAGAGCACTAAAGTGATTATAACCGCGGACCATGGTTGTATAGATATAAAATCGGAAATAAAACTTGATAAAAAAACCTGGTTCTGGAAATACGTTTGGAAAAATTTAGATAAAAACAAGGGAAAGAAAATTCTTCCAGTTGGAAGTCCAAGAGACTTATTTTTACATGTTAAAAAGGAACGAGAAGATTTTGTTATTGATATACTGAATAAAAAACTTGGGAAATATGCTGAAATAGTAAGAGTAGATGATATGTTAAAAAATGGGTTCTTTGGTATTGGTAAAATAAATAAAAGATTTTTAGATGATGTTGGAAATATAATTATTTTACCGAAGAAAAATTATGCTGTAACATTTTATGGAAAAGAACCTTTTGAAGGCATGCATGGCGGTTTATCAAAAGAAGAATTATTTGTACCATTGATGATATCAAAGTAAACCGAAGGTATTTAAATTATAAAATAAGATTTAACAGAAAGGGGTAAATTATGAATAGAAAATACTTATTTACATCTGAATCAGTCACCGAAGGTCATCCAGATAAGTTATGTGATCAGATTTCAGATGCGATTCTTGATGCAATGATTAAACAAGATCCAAATTCGAGGGTTGCTGTAGAATGCTTAACCACAACCGGTCTTGTAGTTATAGCTGGGGAAGTTACAACAAAAGCAGATGTTGACATCCAAGACATTGCCAGAAAAACAATCCAGCGAATCGGTTATGATAAACCCGAGTATGGTTTTGATTTTGAACATTGTGCGATTCTTGTTTCTCTTCACGAGCAAAGTCAAGACATATCCAAAGGTGTAACAGAAACTGAAGAACACGAACAAGGCGCTGGTGATCAAGGGCTAATGTTTGGTTATGCTTGTAATGAAACTCCTGAATTGATGCCATTACCAATACTTCTTGCACATAAACTAACAATGAAATTAGCAGAAATGCGAAGAAAAAAGATATTGCCTTGGATTAGACCTGACGGCAAATCACAAGTAACTGTTGAATATGAGAATGGCGCTCCAACACGCGTTCATACTATTGTTGTTTCAACTCAGCATTCTCCTGATGTTTCAATGGAAAAAATACGAAAAGAAATTCTTGAACAAGTAATCAAACCTGTATGTGGTAAAATGATGGATGCAGATACTATTATTCATATTAATCCGACTGGTCGTTTTGTAATTGGTGGTCCTGTCGGGGATAGTGGATTAACAGGTAGAAAAGTAATTGTTGATACATATGGCGGCGTTGGGGCGCATGGCGGCGGTGCATTTTCTGGCAAAGACCCAAGCAAAGTAGATCGCTCTGCTTCATACATGGCAAGATATGTTGCAAAAAACATTGTAGCTGCAGGTTTAGCAGACAAATGCGAATTCCAAGTAGCTTATGCAATCGGTGTTGCTCAACCAGTATCAATCCTTATAAGAACATTCGGAACAAATAAAATACCTGAAGAGAAAATTGAGGATTTGGTAAGAAGAAACTTTGATTTGAGGCCAAAAGCAATAATCAAACATCTTAATTTGTTACGACCAATATATGAAAAAACTGCATCATACGGCCACTTTGGAAGAAATGACCCCGATTTTACATGGGAAAAAACTGATAAGGCTAACGAATTAAAAAAATCTATTGGTTTCTAAATTTTTGGAACAACGCCAAAACTTTTCCCACAATAGAAACATTGAACTTTCCTTTTTCTTAAATCTGTTAAAATTGTCTTATCTGAAGGATTATAGATTCTTTCTCTGCCGCAGTGTGTGCATTTAACTTTCATTATGCACCTATGCTAATTCCGCCAGTTCCTGGTATCTTGGTTCCTGACAATGACATACATGTAGTTACGTCTGCAAAGGCTCCAGAAAATGTTCCCCAAAGTATAACTAATTCTATTATTGGGAGTGCAATTGATAGTATTATCACTATTATATTTATTATCGGCACAAGTGCAAGGATGTGTAATATCCCAACTACAAATTCTATTATTGTTATTATAAGAAGTGTCCATAACATTCCTGATATTGGTTCGATTACTGGTGATAATGCTGGTCCTACAAATGGTATTGCTCCGATAAACATGAACATAATAACAACGGGTAACCCACCAAATATTATCGCACCAGTAACCATAATTATTGCTAATGGCGCGCACATTGGAGCAACGAATGACGCCCCCACAAGCATACCAATCCCTATCCCCAATGTTATAAGGAGTCTAATTAATCCTTGCTCCTTTAACAACATACCAAGCATGAATTTTATAAATATGAATCCTACTGCACCAAAGAAAACAAATAAACCACTCAAGTCAGCCATATTCTTTTAAATGGTAATGTATTTAAAATGTTTATCGCTTTTTCGATAAAATGACAGAACCCAAAATAAATGAAAAGGTGTGGGAATTAAAACACGAACCAGAACTAATTAGCCACTGGCATAAGGCGGGGACTTATAAGTTTGATTCGAATTCTGAAAAATCTATATTTTCCATAGACACACCACCACCATACCCCTCAGGGAGACCTTGGCATATTGGTGCGGCAGCACACTATTCTCAGATTGATATGATTGCGCGTACATCAAGAATGTTAAATAAAGAGGTTTTTTTTCCAATTGGTATTGACCGAAATGGACTACCTGTTGAGATTTACACAGAAAAGAAATATAATATTTCTATGCGAAATACGCCAAGGGAAAAATTTATTGAATATTGTAGAACGGCCTTGGATGATCTTGAAACAGAGATGCTTGGTATAATGAAACGTATGGGTCTAAGCGGGGACTTTGATCATCATTATAGAACAGACTCAGAAGAATACCACACATTAACACAAAGCACTTTCATAGACCTTTGGAAAAAAGGATTAATCTATGAAGATACGAGACCAAACAATTATTGCATCAAGTGCTGCACAACAATAGCTGACGCGGAAGTAGAATATCAAGAGTTACATACAAAATTAAATTATATTAAGTTTAATGTAAAGGGTTCAAAAAAAGAACTGACTATTGCGACTACAAGACCCGAACTTCTTGGCGCCTGCGCCGCAATTCTTTATAATCCAGACGATGAACGATATAAAAAACTAAAGGGAACGGCAATTGTCCCAATCTATAATCACGAAGTTCCAATTATGGCACATCCTTATGCTAAGTCTGAGTTTGGAACTGGGTTAGTAATGATTTGTTCTTATGGAGATTATGGAGACGTTAGATTATTCAGAGAATTAAAATTAAAAGAAAAAATATTGATTGATATTAGTGGAAGAATGAACAAAGCTTCTGGAAAGTATGAAAGTATGAAGATTGACGAAGCGCGTGATTCTATACTTAAAGATCTAAAATCAGCAAATCTTCTTATAAAGCAAGAAGATATAATACATAACACGCCAATTTGCGAACGAAGCAAAACACCAATTGAAATAATTCTTATGAAAGAATATTATTTGAAACAAATAAATTTTCTCGACACAATAAAAAATTATGCCCATGAAATGCATTTTTATCCAGAGCAATACAGACAAAATCTAATTAATTGGATTGATTCAGTTTCAATGGATTGGCCAATAACAAGAAGGCGAATTTATGGAACAGAGGTTCCGGTATGGTACTGTAAAAAATGCAATAAATCTTATGTCCCTGAACCAGGAAAATATTACCAACCATGGAAAGAGAAAGCGCCTTTTGAAAAATGTTCTTGTGGTAGCACGGAATTCGTTGGTGACGAAAGAACTTTCGATATGTGGATGGATTCTGGTATAAGTCCTTTGTTCGTTAGTGGTTACTTAAAGGATAATAGTTTATTCAAAAAAACGTTCCCTGTTTCAATACGACCACAAGCCAAAGACATAATCAGAACTTGGCTTTATTATACATTATTAAGAGTGCACCAATTGACTGGCAAATGTGCATTCCATAGCGTATGGGTAATGGGCCATGGTGTTGATGAACATGGAGAAAAAATGTCTAAGTCTAAGGGAAATGTTGTTGACCCGATCCCTATTTTAGAAAAATATGGTGCTGATGCATTTAGATTTTGGAATGCTTCTGAAGCAAGTCTTGGTGAAGACTTTAGATTCTCTAATAGTAGAATAGAATATGCAAGAAAGTTCTTAACAAAATTATGGAATATCTCAAGATTTATTTCATCGTTCCCAATCGAAAAAACAGAATCTGTTGAAGACTCTGATAAATGGGTTTTAGCTGAATTGAATAATATGATTAAGAAAAGTGTTGAAGGATATGAAACATTCAACTTTTTCATACCAGCAAATGCAGCAAAACAGTTTATGTGGAGTATTTTTGCTGACAATTATTTAGAATTAGTAAAGGGCAGGGTTTACAAAGGTGATAAGGCTGCTTGCTACACACTACATACTTGTTTAAAAGCAATCTTAAAATTGTTAGCACCAATCTGCCCATTCATAACAGAAAAGATATGGCTTGAACTTTATTCAAAAGAATCAATCCATAAGGAACGATTACCAGAGGTTTCAACACTTGGTGTTGTAAAATATTTAGATTATACTCAAATGCTAATTGATCTTAATTCTACAATATGGAAATATAAGAAAGACAAGGGGTTATCATTAAATTCTGAACTAAAGGAAGTATATGTGAAGCAAGAATTTAAATTATTTGAAGAAGATCTTAAACTTATGCATAATATTAAAACGCTTAAATTTGAAGAATTGACTGATAAAAAGGGCAATATAACAAAGTTTGAAAACGTTTCCATTCTTGAATAAAATATGACAGACGAAGAAAGATATCGTCTAAAGAAGCTTTTGGACGAACTATCAAAAATACGTGGGAGGCATACAGAGTTGGTTAGTGTATACATTCCTGCTGGGTATAATCTTGCTTCTGAAGCAAATCATCTCGCACAAGAAGCCGGAACCGCAGAAAACATCAAATCAAAAACTGTTAGAAATAATGTAGTGACTGCTCTTGAAAGAATATTGAGTGAGATTAAAAAATATAATAAAACACCAGAGCACGGTCTTGTTCTATTCTCAGGTAATGTTTCTTCTGTTGAAGGAAAACCAGACTTCAAACTTTGGGCAATACATCCGCCTGAACCAATTAATATTAGATTGTATCGATGTGATCAAACATTTATCATAGATCCATTAAGAGATTTATTTGAAGCAAAGAATGTTTACGGTTTAATTTTAATAGATGTAAAAGAAGCGACCTTAGCTTTCTTAAAAGGCAAATCGATAATCCCTATCAAAGAAATTGATTCTTATGTGATGGGTAAATTCAGAAAGGGTGGCCAGTCAGCAAACCGTTTTGCTCATGAACGTGAAGAACAAATAAAATATTTCTTTAATAAAGCGGCGATTCTTGCTAAGGATTCATTTACAAATGTTAAGAATTTACGTGGTATAATTGTTGGTGGTCCTGGTCCGTCAAAAGAAGATTTTGTTAATGGCGGCTATTTGCCAACTGATTTACAAAGGATGGTAATTGGTGTAAAAGACATTGGTTATACTGGTGAACATGGCCTACGCGAACTTGTAAACAAATCAGAAGAGCTTCTTAAGGGTGAAGGTATAGCTGAAGAGAAAAAGATACTTGATGAATTCTTTTCAAATCTTGCAAAGGGCAGTGGTTATGTAAGCTATGGCGAAAATGAAGTTAAAAAAAGTATTGAACTTGGCATGGTTTCTAAATTATTATTATCTGAAGCGTTACCGCCGGAAAAAGTTGATGAGTTTATAGAACTTGCAAAATCATTCAACACTGAAGTGATACTTATCTCTGAAGAAGCAAATGAAGGCAAGCAATTGAGAGAACTTGGCGGTTTTGCTGCAATTCTAAGATATAAGAGATAAATGGGTTGATAAAAACCTATAAATAGATTTATTGACTCAAAAAAGACATAATTAACCTTTGGAGGTAATTATATGACTATTTTGGCGTTAGCTGCAATGGATAAGCTTCTGAGAAAGTCTGGCGCTCAGCGTGTCGGAGACTCAGCAAAAAAGGCAATGGTTGAAGTTTTAGAAGAGTACGCGGACCGAATTTGTCAAAAGGCGGTTCAATTAGCTAAACATGGCGGCAGAACAACAATAAAATCAGAAGATATTAAACTAGCCGCAAAATCTTAAGATTTATAAGCTTGGTAAATCAGAAGTTTTTGTTATGGAAAGAAAAGTTGCAACAATAAATGAACTAAAAGAGGGTAGTTTTGTACTTATTGACGAAGTTCCTTGTAAAGTTATAAGTACAACTCGTTCTAAACCAGGTAAACATGGATCTGCAAAGGTTAGAATGGAAGCCGTTGGAATTGTCGACGGTAAAAAAAGGTCAATTGTGCAGTCTGCTGATTCAAGAATTGATATTCCTATTATTGAAAAACGTAATGCGCAAATAATTTCTGTGGCTGACAACAAAGCAAGTGTGATGGATACTGAATCTTTTGAAACATTTGATATTGATGTTCCCGAAGAATTCCGTGGTAAAATCCAAGAAGGCATGAATATTCTTTATTGGGAAGTTGGCATAAAACTGATGAAGGGTCTAACTTAATTTATTTAATTCTACTTGCTACAGCATTAGTAATATCGTTTACAAGATGTTCTTCCTCATTGGCTATTATTTCTTCTAATTTAGCGTTATATGCATATATCCTAGCATGTATTATCTCATGTAACAACACATTTCTCTTTTTTTTGTCACAAAGTCCATTAAAATCGTTACTGAGTTTTATTTCTACTTCTTTTTCGTATATATCTATCTCTTCTTCTGCAATATGATCAGAACCGAGATCATGGTAACCGCCAACTAGTTTTATTTTATAGTCAGACAAACCAATTAGTGTCTTATATTCATTTAATAGTTTAGATATTTCTTTTCTGTTCATAGCAAACAAATCAAGTAGTAAAATAAGTTAATAATTCTTGTGGTGTGTCTGTTTCTATAACAACGTTTCCTAATGGATAATTTTCTTCAACAAAGTTTATTTTCCCTAAAACTAATGTCTGTTTGTTTAATTCGATTTTTGTACCAGAAGATGTTTGATTTTTAACAATTAAATAATGTATTGTGTGTCTTATTCGTTTTTCATCTATTTTCTCTTTGAGAATTCTTAAAACATTTTGATCGTTTGTAGTGCATTCTATTTTATCTTTTGAAATTGAAAATATACAACCAGGAAATGTTTTTTCCATAGCTTCGACTATCCTTTTTTTATTTTCTGTTGGAGATATCTTTGTGTAAATCTTTATTTCCATGTTAATAGCCTTTTGGCTTCAGAAAGAGGATTCGGCTCTGAAATTTTATTACATATCATTTCGAGATCTCCACTAAAACTATTAGTCGAAACTCGGCCTTCACATATTATTTCTTTCCCCAAAATTTTATTTTTTTTATCCTTAATAACATAGAAATCGTCATTATGCTCTTTTACTAATTTAAACGCATCATCTGAACTAGTTTTCAGCAGCTGTTCTGCTCTATTACCAAAGAAGACTACACGAATATTTCCTGTCCCGTCATCAATAATTGCTGAAACAACCATAGATTGTTTTGGAATAATTTTATTGTGTGTTTGACATACACTTTCTACTGTTTTTTTACCACAAGTTGGGCAAACTTCAAAAAATGGCCTTCCAGTTTCAAATAAGTAAACGACTGCGCCACGTATCTCTGCTTCGCCTTCGTTAAGATCTTTTATTTTTTTGCGTTCAATTGTAGGTTTTGTAAATTCTGGGATTGCTTTAACATCTTTAGGATTAATATCTATCTTTGTTCTATTGCTAGCATGAACTTCTACTCCACCCATTTGTGATTCTTTCACATAACAATTTGTTATTTTTATGACATCTCCTTCTTTTATGGTTGATTTTTCAAGCATATCTATAAAATTAGTATCCCAAAACACAATCCTCATTTGGCCAGTTTCATCGGCAACTGAAAGGCTTGCAACTTTACCTTCTCTTTTTGGCGTTTTGAATTCCTTAGTTGGATATATTCTTAGGACCCGTGCAACAAATGAAACTAATTTTAATCCAGGTTTTATGTCTTTTATCAGCATTAAACCAGATTCAGATGATTTGAACAATTGTACACCAAATTCATTTGCAACAATATGTGCTGCTCCGTCTTTGCTTACAAGACCTGCAAGTTCTGTAACTTTTTCTTCTATTTTTTTTAATATTACTTCATCTGATAAGCCTGTTTTAGACGTTATCTTTTCCACTATTTCATTTATAGGAATCTTCAACATAAGAGCACCGAATAACTTTTGTTTTTATGGTTTAATAAGTTTTTCTTAAATTTATAATTTATTTAGAAACAACATACTTATCACATGTTGTTTTAGTAGACGGTGTTGTGATATTGCCACAAAGTTCTGTATTATTTGTTTTAAATGCAATGAGGTATAGACACCCGTCACGATTTTTTTGTTCTGACATCATAATACATAAACTGCCATCATTTGCACGAGTATCATTAGGTGCATTATTGATAGCAACAAATTGCAGGCACATATCTCTTGAGAAACCAGTCCTTTGGTTACAAATAGCTAAACCAGAATCTACATTCATACCACGTACACTGTAAGCTACGTCTATAAGTTCTGCTGATGGCAAAACTAAACTAAAATAATAATAAATCCCAATAATAACTATTGCAATTAGCGCTAACAAAATAATAATTATATTACCTTTGTTTATCTCTTTTTTAGTTTTCACCATGAAAAAAGTTCAAATAAGTGTATTAACAGCGTTTCTTAAATGAGATTCTGCTTTAATTAATTTTGTTCTTGTATCCAGCAAAATGTCTGCGACTTTTGTTTCTTTTGAATTTCTCATCTCAATCTCATAATTCATCATAAGATTGCACTCTTCTTTTATCTTAGACATTGTTCGTCTAAGCTCTTCACCATACCGTTCGTTAGCTGATGAAAGATTGCTTAATACCTTTGTCTTTTCAGACCCAATATTTTTATTAGAAAGCGCATAAGTTATCCTTTTTCCTTCCAATCCAATTCCCATTTTATCACTCCTTGTTGATTTTTAGATACGCTTATTATATATAAAAAATCTTATATTTATTTGCAATATAGACATAAAACATGGCACGTGGTCGTCCTATCAAAACTGATGTAAGAGAAAAGATTGCTTCATTATTAGCTCAGGCTGGCTGTGCATATGGTTATGAAATTTATAAGATGTATAAGAATATTTTTGAACCAACTTCCTTAAGAAATATCTATTATAACCTTAAGAAGGGCGTTTCTATTGGTGAATTTATAATAATTGATGTTAAGCGTGAATCTGGAGAGTTTACCTGGGGTGGTGAATCTGAACATATTTATTATGGGTTAGGCCCATATGCATCTATCTTCAATATAACAGATAAGCAAAAAGACAAAATAAACCATTTAACTAAAAAAAGTGTTGAAATAGATTGGTTGAAGGAGATTTCTGATAAGATCAAAATATTTAATCATGATATTTCTGAGTTTTTAGCTAAAAATGATCGCATGCGATATGAAGATAGACGAAAAACAAATGAATTACTTAAGATTCGGGGAGCAAAGCTTAAAGATTGGGTTGCAACCAAACTAGAGAAAGAAAAAGGTAAAGAACTTATCATTAAGATCGATGAACTTGTAAAAATATTGATTTGATACCTCACCCCTACATTTCCTATGGAACTTACTTTATTAATATTCTGGGTAAAACAACTAGTATGAGGTATGATTTGTCTTTAGATTGGTTGTTAGGAGCTTAAAAATAGGTCCTTTTATTAATAAAATTACCAAAATAACACCCCATCATTTCCTATGGAAGTTTTTATATGACTTTTCCATAAGAAATATAGATTAACTGAAAAGTTATTATTATATTATATTATATAATATATATTTACTATATAGATAATAATAAATAAGAATAATTCTAAAGATTTTGATCTTGTAAAAGAAGCCAAGTCACAACGAAAATCTAAGTTTGCATGAGAAGTATATGGGGTGTGTTTTACTTCATGCGCAACATAGGTAAATTTACAGATGAAATTAAAAAATTCGATATGAAATGTAGGTATATTATATATTCTATAGTATACAAATACATTTATATTAAGTTTCCATTGGAATATCTCTTATGGTGCTCGCTGTAGATAAGATATTCGAAGATTTCTTAAATAAAAAGTCTATTTTCATTAATAAAGAATCTCTTTCTATAAAATACACACCAGACACAATTCCACATAGAGAAGAATGTATTTCAAATCTCGCTAAGATATTGGCACCAGCACTTAAACATGAAAAACCATCAAATGTGTTCATTTTTGGTAAAACTGGGACTGGCAAATCTCTTTGTACTTCATATGTTTGTTCACAACTTGAACAAATAGCTGCTAAAAAAGGAGTAAATCTTTCCGTAATCTATGTAAACTGTAAGATGCGTAAGGTTGCCGATACTGAATACAGATTAATCGCACAGTTATCAAGGAAATTTGGCCAAGACATACCAGCAACAGGCCTTCCAACAGATGAGGTATACAATTTATTCTTTAAAGCAATAGATACCCCTCCAACAAAGACAATAATACTTGTTCTTGATGAAGTAGACACATTAATTAAAAAATGTGGGGATGGGATCCTTTACAATTTAACTAGGATAAATCAAGAGCTTAAAAATGCTAAGGTTGCCATTGTCGGGATTTCAAATGATATAATGTTTATTTCAAATGTTGATCCAAGAGTAAAATCATCTCTTAATCAAGAAGAATTAGTGTTTCCTCCGTATGATGCAACTCAACTAAAAGATATTCTTACTGAAAGATCAAAAATTGCATTTAGCCCAGAAACCATAACTGACGGCGTATTATCTAAATGCGCTGCATATGCGGCAAGAGAACATGGAGATGCTAGACGCGCTTTAGATCTTTTAAGAGTAGCAGGAGAGCTTGCTGAGCGCCTGAATAAGGATAAATTAGAAGAGTCTGATGTTGATTCAGCTGACGAAAAGATAGAATCAGAAACAATTGAAGAAGTTGTCAAGAAATTACCTAAACAATCACAAGCAGTTCTTTATTCAGCAATTCTAATATTAAGATCAAGAGAGCCTCCAGTATATACTGGAGAAGTTTTTGATGTATACAAAAGTATTTGTGTAAGAACGGCATCCAAACCGTTAACTCAAAGACGTGTCTCTGATTTAATTTCCGAGTTAGACATGCTAGGAGTCATGAACGCAAAAGTAATTTCAAAAGGACGCTTCGGAAGAACAAGAGAAATCAGCATTTCAATTGCAGAAGACATAACAAACCACATTGAAGAGATCCTAAAGAACGAACTCGGATTGTAACTATCAAAATCCCTTTAAGGGTACTAACATGGAAGCTAAAGAATTTGTAGCTAAAATAATAGAAAAAGGATTTTTACCGTCACCAGACTTATCTACGATTGTAAAAGAGGCGGATACAGAACAATTTCTTGAATTTATTTCACAAACTTATAAAGAGGACAAGCCACTTTTCATAAACAACGAAGTTTATGATAAATTTTTAGGAACAACCATTTCAACAATCACCGAAACGCAAGTTGATATTCAACCGCATGAAGGAAAAACAGTTGTAACAAAACCAACAGAACGCCATAGAGAACAAATAGATTCTAAAGTTAAAATAAAAAAGAATTATATCCCAATAAACAAAAAAATAGACATCAATGATTGGATGACATATTACTTTGATCGTTATAATCGCTTGAGAGACATTCTACAAACACGGGACGAACTTAACGGCGCCATAGCAATAGGACGCGCAATAAAGATGGATAATAGACAGAAAGTAGCTTTGATAGGGATTGTAAAAGATATTCATAAAACATTAAGCGGCTCATACTTTCTTGAACTTGAAGATCCAACGGGGTTAATCAAAGTTTCTCTTAAGTCTCCAACTTGTGCCAAGAAAGCAGAAGAAATTGTATTTGATGAAGTACTTGGGTTAACTGGTACAAAATCGGGTGATATAATCTATGCAGAGGATATTATCTTTCCAGAAATACCAGAACGACCGGTCAAAAAGTCTGAAGATGAAGTCTACGCATTATTCATTTCAGATATACATGTTGGCAGCAACATGTTTTTACCAAAAGAATTTGCACATTTTATCGATTGGGTAAATGGTTATGAAGGAACCGAAAAACAAAAAGAAATTGCTAAAAAAGTAAAATATATTTTCATAACCGGAGATATTGTGGATGGTATTGGAGTTTATCCTGGCCAAGAGAATGAACTTGTAATAAAAGATATCTATAAACAATATGAAGAGTTTTCAAAGTACATAGCACAAATTCCAGAAGATATTCAAATCATAATCTGCCCAGGGAATCACGACGCAGTAAGAATAGAAGAGCCGCAACCAGCACTCTTCAAAGATATTGCAAGCTCACTATACATGTTAAAAAATGTACACATGGTTTCGAACCCAGCATTAATTAATATTCATAATATCGGGGATTTCCCAGGTATTGATGTGTTGATGTATCACGGCTATTCATTTGATTATTACATCTCTGAAGTTCCAATGCTCCGAAAGTATGGTTACGAAAATATAGATTTAATACATCAGTTCCTTTTGAGAAAAAGACATCTTGCACCATCACACGGTTCAACATTAATCAACCCAATGGCTCAAGACTTTTTATTGATAGACAAATTACCAGATGTAATTGTGACTGGGCATGTTCACAAAGCAAAGATCGGAAAATATAAAAATATTTTAACAATTTCATCAAGTTGTTTTCAAGACAGAACACCATTTCAAGAAAAAGTTGGTCACCACCCTGAGCCAGGCCGCGTGCCAATACTTAATCTTAAAACAAATGAATTGAAAATGTTAAGGTTCAAATAATGGAAATCAAAAATTATTTCGATGACATAGAAAAAACAGTTGCAAATGCATATAGCGTAGCAAACATTGCAAAAAAAAGAGGACTTGATCCTGATGATAAAGTGGATATTCCACTAGCAAAAAACATATTTGAACGTGTTGAAGGATTAATCGGTGCAATAAAACCAGAAATAATCGGTTCTGGTGTGTCACAGAGACTAAAAGAGCTTGATACTAAATATGGTAGTGGGGATTGGAGAGTTGCCCTTAAAATAGCAGAAGAAACTGCTGATGGAGTATTCTGTAGTTTTGTTGACACTAGGGAAGCCATAGAAGTTGGCACTAGGGTCGGATTAGCATACATAACGATGGGTGTAGTTTCTGCCCCCCTTGAAGGATTTATTGAATTTAAAATTAAAGATAGATTAGATGGAAAGAAATATGGTTCATTCTATTTTGCAGGCCCAATCAGAGCAGCAGGAGGAACAGCAGCAGCCGTAACTTTGATTATAGGCGATTATCTTAGAAGAAAATTTGGATTAGAACCATTTGATATAACACAAGATGAAATAACAAGAACAAAACTTGAATGTGAAACTTATCATAACATGGTTGCACGTTTACAATATAACCCCAAACCACAAGAATTTGACTTTTTATTAAAAAAAGTACCAATCGAAATAAATGGGGATCCAACTTCAGAGCGTGAAGTCTTAATTCTTAAAGATCTTCCACGTGTAGGCACACCAAGAATACGCGGAGGTATGTGTCTTGTGCTTTGTGAAGGTCTTGCGCAAAAAGCTAAAAAAATTCTTAAGAATATTGAAACTTGGGGAAAAGAATTTGGGTTAGACGAATGGATTTTTTTAAAAGAATATATAGACCTTCAAAAAAAGATGAATGCTACTGCTGAAGGTTTAGATAAGAAAGAAGACCTGACGCATAGGGTTAAACCAAACTTTATTTATATTGATGAAACTGTGGCAGGTAGGCCAATATTTTCCTATCCACTTACAAAAGGAGGATTTAGATTAAGATATGGTCGTTCAAGATTGAGCGGGCTTGCAGCAGCAGGAATCAGTCCAGCAACAATGGCAATTCTCGGAGATTTTATTGCGACAGGTTCACAATTAAGGATAGAACGTCCAGGTAAAGCGTGTATAGCAACACCATGCACATCTATTGATGGCCCAATATTGAAATTGAATGACGGTCAAGTAATCCAAGTAAATACAGAAGAAGAAGCATTGAAATACAGAAGTCAAATAAAAGAAATTCTTAGTATAGGAGATATATTGATAAATTATGGTGAATTTTTAAGAAATAATCATATACTTGTTCCAAGCCCTTATGTTGAGGAACAATGGGTTCAAGAATTAGCAAAAGCAGCCGGTTCAGAATTTAAAATTCCGGAAATTCTAGACGACCATCAAATGATTGAATATTCAAATAAGTATAATATCCCACTTCACCCATCACTCCTAAATTTTTATAATGATGTTGAAGTACCTTCATTAGTTATACTTGCTAATGCGTTATCTAAGTCAACAATATCCAAAGAGCACAATAATTACAAAATAATTTTACCATATGATGATGCTGTAAAAAGGATACTTGAACTTATTTGCATGCAGCACAAAGCTGATTTAAATTATATAATGATAGATGGCCCGCAAGCATTAGGAATTCTTTGGGCATTTGGTTATCTGCCAGAAGAAAAGTTTGATATAGCACAAATAGAAAAGTTAGCTTCTGAAAATAAAACACAATTAGAAATACTTAATTCAGTTTCTAAAATTAAATTAATGGATAAATCAGGGACCTATGTTGGAGCAAGACTTGGACGGCCTGAAAAAGCAAAGCAAAGAAAATTGAAGGGAACACCGCACGTTTTATTCCCAATTGGCGCACAAGGTGGAAGATTAAGATCAGTTAATGAAGCACTTGAAAAAGGATTTGTTGAAACAGACATACCTGTGTTTGAATGTCCAACCTGTCAATTAAAGAGCATATACCCAAGATGCGAAAAATGTATGATCTCAAATAGAGCAATTAAGTTTTGTATTAGATGTGGTAAAGAAACAGAAAAAACCAATCATTGTGGCACCGAAACTGTTCCATATACAAGAAAGAACATTGATGTTAGATTATATCTTGATAATGCATTAAAGAAATTGAACACATCAATGCCAGTTCTAGTAAAAGGTGTACGTGGCATGTCATCAGCTAATAGGATCCCAGAACCACTTGAAAAAGGAATTCTAAGAGCACTTCACGATGTTTATGTTAACAAAGATGGGACTATCAGGTTTGATGCAATCGAAGCACCCATTACACATTTTAAACCTAGAGAGATAGGAACGTCAATCGAACAATTAAAACAACTTGGTTATACGCATGATATTGAAGGGATGCCTCTTGAAAATGATAACCAAATGCTTGAATTATACCCACAAGATGTTATACTACCCGATTGTAAAGAATGGAAAGACTCTTCAGCATTAGACACAATTGTAAGAATATGTGCATTCATTGACGAGCTTTTAACAAAATATTATGGTGTAGATTCATACTACAATGTCAAGTCAATGTCCGATGTGGTGGGTAGCCTAATAATTGCTATCGCGCCGCATACTTCAGCAGGTATAATTGGCAGGATAATTGGGTTCTCAAAGACACAAGCATTCTATGCACACCCCTATCTTCATTCAGCATGCAGAAGAAATTGTGATGGAGATGAATTAGCATTCATAATGTTAATGGATGCGTTACTTAATTTTTCAAGACAATATTTACCAAATAAACGTGGATCTCGTTATATGGATCTTCCATTAGTTCTTACAACAAGAATTGATCCAAACGAGGTAGATGATGAAGTCTATAATATGGATATAGTTGACATGTACCCATTAGAATTCTATGCTGCAACACGCGAATACAAATCGCCATATGATGTCAAGATAAAACAAGTATTATCAACTCTTGGAACACCAGATCAATATAGAAATTTATTGTACACACATCCCACAGAAAGTATCAATGCTGGCAATAAAGTATCTGCGTATAAATCTCTTTTAGCTATTATGGACAAAGTCCAAAAACAAATGGAACTTACTGGAAAACTTCGCGCTGTTAACAAGAGCGACGTCGCAAGAATATTAATTGAAAAACATTTCCTCAAAGACATCAAAGGAAACCTAAGAAGATATTCAAGTCAGGAGTTCAGATGCCTATCTTGCAACACAAAATATAGAAGAATCCCATTGATAGGCCGTTGCAACAAATGTTCAGGTAAATTAGTTTTAACAGTAGCAGAAGGGACAGTCTCAAAATATCTTGAGCCCTCATTGGATTTAGCAGAAAAATATAATCTTCCAAATTATCTTAAACAGACTCTTGATATACTGAAAAGAAAAATTGAATCTGTCTTTGGTAAAGAAGCAACCAAACAAACAGGGTTAGGAAGTTTTGTTGGTTAATAATTTTAAATATGATAACTAAAGAAATTATAATAAAAAAGAGAGACGGAACAAAATTATCTGCTGTGCTTGATGCTCCAGAAGCAATAAAATATCCAATTGTCATTTTTTGCCATGGCTTTGGTGGTAATAAAGAAGAATGGGCGCCTTACATAAAAGAATTTCTTAAGAATAATATAGCTGTTCTAAGATTTGATTTTTCAGGCCATGGTACAAGTGGTGGTAAATTTGAGGATTTAACACTAACAAGAGAACTAGATGATCTGCTGGCAGTATATGATTATGTACAAAATCAACTTCCAGGAGTTGCTGTTACTACTTTGTTTGGTCATTCACTTGGAGGTACTGTAGCTATGTATTTCAGTACTGTTAAGAAGGTAAGTGCTATAATCTCTGTTTCAGCACCAATAAACTTCAAAGAAATACCAGAATCAATATTTGGTAAGGAAAGCAAGAGCACATGGAAAGAAAAAGGGTATGTAGAACTTGATTGGTATAATAACGAAAAAATTAATTACACATTCTATGAAGATATTATTAAATATGATCCAAAGCAAATTCTTCCAACGCTGAATACGCCAATTATGATAATACATGGAAATAAAGACGATACGGTCTCTGTTGAAGACGCAAAAGTAATTTATTCTCTTGTCTCTGGAGCCAAATCACTAAAAATAATTCGTGGAGCAAATCACATTTTTGATTCTCAAAAAGAATTAAATGAAATTTTATCATCAACCATTTTCTGGCTAGCTAGATGGTTAAAATAAAAGATAGAACAAGGTTGGTATAACTAAGCAACCCATACAATGAGTCATACTGTCCGTTAATTTACTTGTTAGTGTACCAATTATTGCAGCTAATAAAAAGAAGCTCAAACCAACAAAGCCATCGAAATAGAATATTATTATAACTAAAAAGGCAATAACTGTATATGATAATTTTCTGTAATTTATTTTTGGTATTAACCTTATCATACGTTTACTTAACCACATTACAACTAAGTAGGATATGACTGCTGCCAAAAGAGCAAATATCATTAATGTTACAAACGCATTTGTGTCAACAACAAATACTTTTCCTAAAGAAACTAAGATTCCTATTCGTGCATTGCCAAGAACATAGAGTAAAATTATTGAAAATATAACATCAAAACCAGAAATTGCCCCAATTGCAACAAAGAAGTCTTCAACATTTTTAAGTATGCCTTTTGAGAATACAGATGCCTGTGCAGGACTTACTGCAGGTAAGAATACTAACATCAATGATGAGAAAAATGCAGCAATGACGCCACGTACTAAGCTAGGTCGCTCAATTTTTATTTTATCAGAAGTAACTTGTATTGGGAAACTTTTCTTTAAAGTAATTAGTACTGGTATTGCAAAGAAACCAGTCAGCAGAACTAATAATGGTTGGTTCATATTGTTTAAACCAAAATACCCGACTATACCTGCTAAGATGAATAATAAAGCTGCCCAATGCCGTTTTTTATCTCGTAATACAAGAAATAAAGTTATGAACAAAAGTATGAACGGAACATAATCTCTAATGTTTGTAATAACAAATGGGACAACCCAAAGTAATACTGGAGAAGTGATTATAGCAATTAAGAATGCCAATATCAAACCCGTGATACAATATTTTAATGCAACTAAACCTTTGCCTTGTTTTACAAAATTAAAAACAGGATGCATTGCCAAAACATTACTTTCTTCAGGCACAAATAAAAATACCATTTTAAGTAATTCAAAAAATTGTGCAGAAACAAGCATTGTAATTATTGAAACAAGAATTCCTTCGCCAGATAACAATCCAATAGCGATTAATCCTATTAAATTTGGATGCATACCTGGAATTAATCCAGCGACAGCACCAAGGCCAAATCCTATTAATATATAACATAAAATGTCAATCATATTTGAGTTTGCTTAATTTTACAAGTTCCTTATTGATTATTGCGAAATCATCTTCAATTCTTACGCCGAATTTGTTTTTCAAGTAAATGCCTGGTTCAATTGTAAAAATCATCCCATTTTCCAAAACATGTTCACTGTTTCTCTTAAGTCTAGGATATTCATGAACCTGCAATCCAATGCCATGCCCTGTTGAATGCAAAAATTTGTATCCAGCTTTTTTAATTTCTTTTTCAATAAAATTATGAAGTTCATCGCAGCACATGCCATGTTTTGCTTTTGCAATTGCCTTTTTGTGAATATTTAAAACAATAGCATAAACTTTTTTCATTTCTCTACTTGGATTAAGCAAATATGTTCTTGTAATATCCCCAAAATATCTTTTATAAATTATTCCAAAATCAATGAGCATAATTTTCTCAATTTTATTATCATCAGGCTTGCTATGTATAAGCGCCGTATTTTTATCTCCCTGTACAATGCAGAATCCAACTTTCAAATTACGTTTTTTTGCCCAGTCTTTAAGAATCACTGCAACATCTTTTTCTGTCATACCAAGTTTGAATTTAGAATGAGCATATGCAATAGCTTGTTCAGTGAGTCTTACCGCTTTTTTAATTTTAGAGATTTCATCTTCTGATTTTATTATTCGATTCTTTTTATGTTTCATTTTAGCCACATTACATTGCCAAAACTATGTTTTTTCTTTCTTGTTATAATATCAATAATCTCCCTGGCGACCCCCTTCGGACTTTTATGCGTAGTGTCAATTTCATGTAAGTGTCGTTTATGTCCAACCTTAAGCGCTTCGATTAGACAACAATCAAGATACTCACAAAACATATTATCATGGATCTTCCCTTTTAGGTAACCCCTGTTTTTCAAACGTTTTTCTAGAATTAATGGATCACATCTAAGTACAATACATATCTTTGATATTTTCGACGAAACAAAATGTGCTAGATGTGAAGCAATTATATAATTTTTATCTTTTTTCACAAGTTTCTTAACAGAATTTGTTATTCTGGTTTCATCAACAACCATCGAACCAGTTCCCATGTCATAACCAGTTATCAATTTGTTTTTTCTAGCTAATTCTAAAATATCAATCTCTTCTGCACTAAGAAGTTTGCAAAGTATTTTAGCAACAGTTGTTTTTCCAGTGCCAGGTACGCCTGTTATTAAGATTAACATAATTTACAGTAACTTCTAGTACTATTTAAAACATAATAAAAAACAAATGAGTTTAATAACGCCCTAATGTTGCCTTTGCTACATTCATCTGTTTTTTCGACTGACTGAGTACGGTTACGCATTGTTTATACAGATTATTTTGACCTAGTATTAACTTGCGCGTATCATTATTGATTAATCTGATTAAGTTAATGGCCTGAGCTGCATGTTTGGCTGGGTTACTGGCTAGTTGTCTAAGTCTTGATGTAAGTGCTGGCGATCTCTGTTGTAGTCTACGTGCATTTCTTGCTGCTTCCACTAATTTCATTTTGAACATTCCTTTCTCTTCAACATTTGCTCTTCTTAAGTCCCGTATTAATACATTATACAATTTTGCCAAATTCCTAACTGTTTGCTCTTGTTGTGCCGCTTCTCTTAACATTGTTCCAGTTGCACCTTCAACGTATTTTCCAAGATAGCTTTCTGCTCGTAAACCGGCAATCGATTTTCTTGCAGCAATGTTAGTTATAGATCGTCCAAATATTCCCATTTTCAACCTCCATTAATAGTTAATTAGCTAAGCAGTATTTATAATCCTTTACTACAAGATAGTTAAATCGCACCCCAAGGTTTATATATGTTTTACTACTATAGAATAACAATAAAATGGTGTTTATATGCAGAAAGAACCCGAATGCCCAAACGTTGAAGACTTTTTAAATAAATTTACAGCTTATATAGAGAATATTCTACCTGATCTGGATAAATTTACCGATGGTTACAAAGATGTAATTGAAGGATTCTTTGAAAGAGGAGATTCATTAGAGGTAATTATACTTAATGGCTCGAAAATGCTAAGAGAAGATAAGTTCGGCAAATTCTATGGGCACTATGTATGGTATCCAATTGAGGCAATAGCAGAAAGATTAAGTTTGGGCGAAAAACCGGATTCATTTAAAAAAATATTTTATACTACTATGGAAAAATTAGCTATAGATAATAGCGACCCAAAATATTTCAGGCAGATTTTTCCATACAACCCTCCAGTAGATGACAAGAATACAAAACCTATACGGTTTGACTATTTTAAAACAGATAGTTTTGAACAAGTTATGGATATTTTAAATGATAAAAAGAATACAGAGAACATGACTACTTTGACAAACGCCCTATACAATTTTGTTGGTCCAGAACATATAAAAACAATTTCATTACGCAAACCAACAGATATGCAAAAATGTGAGTTTGCACACTGTGCACGCATAGCAAAGAATGCGGATAAGTTGAGTAAAAATAAGAGTTCACAAAAATTTCTCGTGGGCGCTTTCATTGGGAGGGCGTTGTCTGCATTAGATGGTTTGCCCACTGAAGATGAAGAAGGTTATGATAGAAAAATTACAGAAGCATATCAAGGAGCAGTAGATTTAGCTAATCAAAGTCAAGTATTAATGGTAGAAAGCGAATCAGATGAATATATAAGCCCACGTGCGGCAAGAATGTATTTGTAACTCATATTGCAATAACTTCTATCGGTATTCCAAGTTTTTGTTCAAGATGGCGGATTCGTTTTCCACCTTTACCTATTATTTTTTTGATATCTTTATCTGAAGCATAAACTGTTGCGACCCCATTCTCAACTTTAACAGAAACATTCAGTCGAAGCTCATTTTTTATCTCTGCTTCAACATTCTTCATTTTTTTAGAAACAGGTACAACAACAGTCTGCTCACCATAAGTGTACATCTCATATTCTGCTTCATTAGTAAAGAAGTCTTTAATCTCAATCAGTGGTCTTGCTAAGTCACTTTCAGTCATACCGCTTGGGACCTTTACAATCATACGTAACTCGAAGACCTTTCCTATTTTACCAGCTTCAATAAATATAACAGTATCAATAATAGAAGGGATCATCCCAAGTTCTACACGCCCAACAAACCTTTGTATCGCATCAATTGGGGTAGTTGCATGTAAAACTCCAACCATTCCAACTCCAGCCAATCTTAAATCAGAATAAATAGCAAAGTCGCTTGTTGATCGCATCTCATCAAAGATTGAATAATCGGGTCTTGTTAACAATAATATATCACGTATTTCATCAGGCGTAGCTAATGATTTTGAAATTTGTGTAACTTCGTCTGGCATCTGAAGATCCCTTGGAGATTCAACTGTTTTTACTATTTTACCTTTCTTGTAAAAGAATTCTCCAATTGCTTGTGCAAAAGTTGATTTCCCAACACCAGGAGGACCAGCGATTATTATACCATCTGCTTTCTCCTCAAAGCGCTTCATCAATTCTTTTGGTAAATCATACTCATTAATTGAAAGTTTCTTTATTGGTCTAACCGCGGTTATTTCCCATCCGTCAGAAAGTGGGGGTTTTAATATTATAATCCTATAATTTCTTAATTGTATAATTGAAGAACCAGGTCTTTCTATTTCAATAAATGATGGCGCAACAAGCATCTTTGCTTCAGCTGTTATTTCTTTAGCCATCTCTTTGATTTCATCTCTTGTTAAAGGAGTATCTCGTATTTTTTCAAAAGTCCAGTTACCAGGAACACCACGCTTTGCAAATGGAGTAACTTCTTCTTTCAAATGTACAGACATAGTTTTGCTGTCAAAGAATTTCTCAATCTTGAGCTCTTTTTGGATAAATTGTTTGGTTTCTACAAATAAAACATCAATGCCGCTAGCTTTTGCAGCTTCAGAATCAACCTTGTCAAGCGTAATTAAAGTAGCGCCGTCTTTAATTGCTTCATCACGGATCATTGCATCAATCTCACCAGATTTTGCATATTTAATTTCAAATTCCTTAGGTCGCTCGCCAACAAACTGAACTAATATTTTATTATTCTTTTTAGAAATTTCCTTTAGTTTTTTCAATTCTTCAAGGCCAAAGAACCCAATATCCTTCCCATAATTAGCTTGGTATTCTAATTCAGCAAGAACTGCTTTATGAATCAAAATCTTAGCTTCCTCAAGCTCTCCACTTTCGATCATCTTTGAAACTATACCATCAATTATGGCGCTTGTGTCAACTACATAGACTTTCATAAAATAGGATAAAAATTTTCAGCTTTTAAACATAGTGTTTAGTTAATTTTAACTCGTATTATACAGCCAGCCAAGATGTGTTAGACTGCTCAAGAATTCTTTTCCCTGGGCGGATAATAAAAGGAATATTATAACAAAAATTGCAAGCCCCAGAACAAGCAATATTATAACAAGAACATCTGTATTTATTCCCTTTCTATTGAATAGTTTCATTTCTTTGGCACCATTTCTTTAAACCCAGTATAAGGCCAAAGAGCTTTTGGTATTGCTACAGCTCCATCTTCTTTTTGGAAGTTCTCTAATATAGCGACCATTGCTCTACCAGTTGCGATAACAGTATTATTTAGAATATGAACTGATTTCTTTTCATTATCTTTGTCAACAAATCGTACGTTCAGTCTATTTGCTTGGTAATCAAGAGTATTGCTACATGAAGTAACTTCTCTGTATTTACCTTGCACAGGCATCCATACCTCGATATCATATCTTTTAGCCGCAATGCTGCCCATATCACCAGTGCATATATTGACAACCCTGAAATGTAATCCAAGCTGCTCAAAAATTTCTTCAGTATTTCTTTGCAACTTTTCGAACCAATCCCACGATTCTTCTGGTTTGGAGAAAACTATTTGTTCGACTTTGTTGAATTGATGAGTTCTAAATATCCCTTTAGTATCTTTCCCATGAGCGCCAGCCTCTTTTCTGAAGCAGGAGCTTATACCAACAAATTTCATTGGCAAATCCTTTTCATTAAGTGTTTCGTTCATAAATCTTGCAACCAATGGGTGTTCAGAAGTTGCAATCAGATACAGATCTTCATTTTCAATCTTGTACATCACATCTATAAAATCACCAAGAGATGTTACCCCTTCGTATGGTTTTTTACGCATCACAAACGGAGGTTCAACAGGTGTGAACCCCTTCTTAGTCATGTGGTCCATTGCAAATCTTTGTAGTGCCATGTCTAGAATAACTAAATCGCCAAGTAAATATGCAAATCTCGCGCCAGAGATTTTCCCAGCTCGTTCTATATCCAACAATCCTAGTTTTTCAGCAATTTCTTCATGCCCCTTCAATGTAAAATTAAATCTTGGTTTTGCTCCCCAGAAATTTATCGGGACATTTGCAGAATCATCTTTGCCGACAGGAACAGTTTCATGAAGCATGTTTGGAATATTCATCCTTAAACTGTCTCGTTTATTTTCAAGTTCCTTCAATTCAGAATCAAGTTCAGAAATTTCATCTGCGACCTTCTTCATCTCCTTTATCTCTTTCTTGGCGTCTTTACCTTTCTTTTTTAGTTCCGCAATCTTTTCTGTAACAATATTTCGTTTATGTTTTAATTTGTCAGCTTCTTGAAGCTTTTTGCGCCAGGACGCATCAAGTTTTATTACTTCGTCTATTTGTTTAGTTTCGAGTCCACGCTTCTTCTGGGATGCTCTTATTATATCTGGGTTTTCCCTAAAGAGCTTGATATCTATCATAATATCTTTCAAGAAAAAGGTAGTTTATAAATCTCGCCAAGAATTATTCCAGAATCTTAACATAACATTAGTTTTATCGTTTGCAAAGTCAATGAATTTTGGTATTTGACTGTGATCCAAATCATGGATGTCTAACACATATGTCTTAGCAGGAGATATTTGCTTGTATATCTCTTTTATGTAACCAGAAGGAAGCTCATTGTCTAATTTTGTATAGAACTCATAGTCTATTCCACTTGCACGAACAAAACCAATACTAGCTTTTATACTCTCAAGCATTTTCGCGCTGATATTGAGTCGTTTAGAATATTTTTCATGGTCTAATGGCGCACATATTTCTAAACGTATGAAATCAATCAATCCAGCCTCAACAAGACCTTTAAGATTCTCAACTGCTAAGCCGTGGGTGCTTATACCGACTTTCATATTGTTTTGCTTAGCTAATCTAGCTAATGCGTCGCATTCATCTTTGTTGAAAAGGGGTTCACAGCCACTAATAAAAATTGACTTAGACCCCCGTTCATCCAACAATGTCTTAAGTTCTTCAAAGTCTACTTCTTCAAAATCAGCATAATCACAATTCTTACAATTTATGCTACAACCTCCAAGAGGTATTGTTATAGATGTCAGTCCAGGATAGTCTCCAATCGCCTGTTTTTTAATCCCTGACACAAGAAATTTCATATCCTAAATATGGCTTAGCGGCTATTTTTAGCTTTCCATGACTACCAAAATAAATATATATAGACAGATTGACTTCTTTAAGAATATGAATACTAAGGCATCTGCTATGTTGAAGCTGTTTTTTGCATTAATAGTGGTTTTCCTATTCTCAATTGTATTAATTAATGGAATCTCCGCTGAAAAAGCAGATAAAATCGACAAAACAAACAGAATAGCACCAGCATCTGTCAAAGAAAGCAGCATGGCTGATGTTATTGTAATATTCAAAAATGGGGTAGACAAGGAATTAAAAACTTCAGAAATTTCAACATTAGCCTCTAAAGGAATGCAAATTAAGAAAGAACTCCCGCTAATAAATGGAGCACACGTTATTATTCCTAGAGCCCAACTTGAGTCATTAAGAAATTCACCACTCGTAGAAATGGTTGAAATCAATGAAAGAAAAATTCATGTTTTACTTAATACAGCGCTTCCAATAATAAATGGTGCAGCAGCACAAAATCTTGGTTACAATGGTTCTGGAGTTAATGTTTGTATTATTGATTCAGGCATAGATTTTTGGCATAAAAATCTTCCAGCGCCAGTTGCAAGTGCAGATTTCACGGATTGGGATTGGTGTATTGATGGTCGACAGCCTACTTCTGGGATAATTAGAAGTTATAATTATTCAATAAACATAACAAACCCATCATTGGATTGGTTAGAAGTCGGCCTAAACTGGATAAACATCACCAATAGATATGATATAACTGTTTATTATCCAAATGGAACGCATGTAAATAATACAACCACATTATCCGCGTTCAATGATAGCAATGGCCAGTGGATTAAATTAAATTTAACAACAACAAATGGAAATAATGGTTCATGGATTGTTGCTGTAAATGAAACAGATATTAACAACTTAAGCGATTTTCCAACTCTTTTTTGGGGGTCTAACATCGCAGATTTATATTCTTACTATGAAAATAGTGGTTATAGTTGCGACGGTTTATGTTCCAGTTGTACGACGCCAGTGGGCCCTGATACTAGAACATTTTATAATATACAAACACAGGATGATTATGGTCATGGTACACATGTAGCAGGAATAATCGCAAGCAACAATACAACTTACAAAGGTGTTGCTCCAAATGTTACGTTATTAATAGCTAAAGTTTGTGATTCTCAAGGAACATGTGATTATCTAAGTGATGCTATACAATGGTGTGTTGAAAATAATGCAAGTATAATAAGCATGAGCTTAGGTGGAACCGACACAAATTGTGGTTCTACATCAGTTGTTGCTGTTGATAATGCGGCAATTAACAGTAATGTATTATCTGTAACCTCTGCAGGTAATTGCGGCCTAGGCGGAAGTTCAGATCCAGTAATATGTCCAACCCTTGGGTCTACGACAATTACATTTCCGGGTTGTGCGAAAACTGCAATTACAGTAGGCGCAACAAGAGATGATGACGTGATAGCAACATTTTCAAGCATGGGGCCAACAAGTGGAACTGCACTCAAACGTGTTAAGCCAGATATTACTGCACCGGGTGTAGATATATATTCAACATGTATAACAAATACATTTGTATCAAAACAAGGAACATCAATGGCTACACCATTTGTTTCTGGAGTAGCAGCATTACTTAAACAACAAAATCCAAATCTAACGGCAAGTGATATTAAAGCAATTTTGATGGCGTCGTCAAATAAAACAAATCGTTATTATTATGGTAGCCCTATATCAGATTTTGACCCAGATAACACATATGGAACTGGAAGAGTTGATGCATTAAAAGCGGTTAATGGAACTTTTGTTAAAACAATAAATATGACTGGCGGACAATCGATAAGTTATAAAATAAATGTCACAAATTCATCCACGGGTTTATTTGTAGCAGCGAGCTGGAACGAAAATACAAGCAGTACACATTATATTATAACATTAAATTTAACTGATCCAAATACTACTGTTATTGATACGTCTGTTAATCCAAATAATACTATCCAACAAGTTGGTAAATTTTCACCAGCACAAGGCATATGGGCAATAACAATAAAAAATGTAAATAACACGAATAAAACAGTTTCAATAGCTTCAACATATAATCTTTACAGTGCACCAGAAGTTTATTTATTGTCTCCAGCAAATAATACAACTACACAAACACGCACATGGAATTTCACATATAAGGTAAATGAAACTATTTCAAATATAAGTTATTGTCAATTGTACGGTAACTTCACAGGCGCATGGGCCGCCAATATTTCTAATTCAACGCCTGTTGTAAATTATGCAGTTAATAATATTACTTTTAATAATTTAACTCTAACAAATCTTTCTAATGGGGTTTACATTTGGAATGTTTATTGTAATAATACAGGGGGCGTAATAGGATTTGGTTCAAAAAACTTTACAATAGGGATAGACGCATCGTCACCAGTTATAACAATAAATACACCAATCAATAATTATAACACGAGCGGAAATATAACGCTTAATTGGTCTATATCTGATGTATCAAGCATAACGTTAAACTATACAATAAATAAAACAACAAATGTGACCCTGGGTTCTAATAAAACAGGAGCCGTAAACATTTCTGTGGCAGCTGGATTTAACCAGAATATTACAGTTTATGCAAAAGACTTATTTAATAACAGAAGTAGCGCAACAGTTATCTTTAACATAGACAGAACTGCGCCAAATCTTACAGTATTATACCCGCAAAATGGAACACAGATAAATACAACTTCAATTGACATAAATTACACAGCATCGGATAATTTGCAATTGTCTAAGGTTTGGTACAAACTTGAAAATGGGACCGCAGTTGATATAACTTCAGGAAATTCGTCTACCATTCTTAATTTCCCAGGAGAATATGGACTCGATGTTTATGCAAATGATTCTGTCGATAATGTAAATCACACGTATGTAACATTTTTAGTTACATTTGATATGAATATGACAAATTGGTCTAAAAACTTGCGTGCTTCGGCACCAGATGTCAAAGGTCTTAATATCACATTAAATGGTTTGGATGTTACAAATAATGATAGTACCACAGTAAATGGAACAACGAAAATTTATGTTAATACAACAAATTTCAACATTACATTTACAGACTTCAGTGGTCTTAATGCAAACTGGGTAAATAGATTCAATGTTACTGAAACTAGTTCAAATGTTACAAATACAATATCAAATATAGGCTCAAATGCAAGCAAGTTAATTTATATAAGCAATGCAAACGAATTCCTTTCCGATAATGAATATAGTGGAGCAATAACATTCTTTGGTACTGCCTCAAATTATAGTGATTTCTTTTACTGCGAACCAGACACTATTTTTAATTCAAGTCATTGTGCTAAAATAAGCGCATGCGCATCATTCACAGGCACAGCATGCTATAATGATTCTTTAACAACTACAACAGTTTATGTCCCACACTTTTCAGCAGTTGTTGCAGCAGTTGATACAAAAGCCCCAAGCATAACAGTTAATTCACCTACAAATACAACTTATCCACACCCAAGTACAGCATTTGCGCTGAAAGCTAATTTGACAACATCTGCAGACACAGTTTATTGTAACATGTCCTTGATGGCAAATGGGAGCTTTACAAAACCAAGCG
>Ga0315278_10000325_pt1 | contig 42565 bp, 37 predicted proteins | sample YL17G06_0_MG_FD_203880 | JGI IMG/M metagenome (GOLD analysis project Ga0315278, IMG submission 203880) | Sediment microbial communities from Yellowstone Lake, YNP, Wyoming, USA - YL17G06_0 | ecosystem: Environmental > Aquatic > Freshwater > Lake > Sediment | place: USA: Wyoming | collected... | reverse complement strand
AACGTCCTCTCCAACAATCACTGAGCTGACCGGCACCGAGCAAAACAGGGAGATTTTCTGCTTGAGACCTTCAGGAAGCGGTTGCGCACAGCGAGCAATCAGTACCTGAGGCTGGATACCGATCTCGCGCAGTTCCTTAACTGAGTGCTGGGTCGGCTTGGTCTTGAACTCGCCGGCCGTCGCAATATAGGGCACTAGGGTCAAATGAACGTAAGCGACGTTTCGAGGTCCTTCCTCAAGCCCCATCTGGCGGATTGCTTCCAGAAAAGGCAACGATTCGATATCGCCCACCGTGCCGCCGATTTCAATGATCACTACGTCCGGATTGTCAGCGGCTTTGGCCCGACTGCGGGCGCGGGCTTTGATCTCCTCGGTAACATGGGGAATGACCTGCACCGTAGCGCCCAGATAGTCGCCGCGCCTCTCGCGCGTGATCACGGTGTGATAGATCTGGCCGGTCGTCACGTTGTTGGCAGCTTCGAGCGACTTGTCGAGAAACCGCTCGTAGTGACCCAGATCGAGGTCGGTCTCGGAGCCGTCGTCGAGTACGAAAACCTCGCCGTGTTGAAACGGATTCATGGTGCCGGGATCGACATTCAGATACGGGTCCATCTTGATGATCTGCACCGTCAGGCCGCGCTTCTGCAACAGCGCCCCAATCGAAGCCGAAGCGATGCCTTTCCCCAGTGATGAGACCACGCCGCCGGTTACGAATATGTATTTTGCTTTGCCGTCTTCTGCCATGGCTGCACCCTGTCTTTATCTGCCGGATATTTTCTTCAAATCCTCAGGTTTGTCAATAGAGATTGTTCGCGCGGTGGTTTTGAAAACACGAATCGAGCCGCCGTTTTCGAGAATTCGGAGTTGCTCCAGCGATTCCGCTTTCTCAAGCCGTGTCTGTTTCCAGCCGGCGAACGCCTCCAGTGCGGCGCGACGAAAGAAATATACTCCGATATGCGCCAAATAGACGAACTGGGCCGATCTTTGCCCCGGAGACGGTCGCTGCAAAAATGGAATCGGGAAACGGGAGAACCAGAGCGCCTGGCTCTCTTGGTCGACCACAACCTTGACCACGCCCGGATCAAACAACTCCCGATCGTTGCCAATCGGACGCGCCAGAGTGGCATACTGGACCGAGCGATCCTGTCTCATGTGGCGAACAACCCGGTCCACCAGGGACGGTTTCAGTCCTAAACAGTCGGCCTGAACATTGATAACGATTTCTGCCGAACGGTCGGAGATCGCTTCGGCGACCCGGTCGGTTCCAGTGCGAGGACGCCGCGACGTGAAAATCACTTCCGCGCCAAACGACTCAGCCGCACGGGCAATCTCGCCGCTGTCAGTGGCAATCCAGACCTGGGCAACTTCTTGAGACTTGGTGACCTGTCGCCAAACATGATACAAAAGAGGTCGGCCTTTGAAGGGGTAGAGCACTTTGCCGGCAAAGCGGGTCGATCCCAGCCGGGCAGGAATAACTGCCGCCACCACTTCCATCAGCCAATCTCCTCAAATTGCCGGCTATTGCATGTAACGCGTTTTGCCACAATGAGATGGCGTCGGGAAAAGAGGGGCTGACGACTGGCTCCGGGGAGTCGTTCACAGAGAGCCTGGGAAACTCCTGAGTCAGGCTGGTGAACTAAATCGGTCCTGAACAGCAGCATTGAAGAACTTAGCACAGCGCGACCGGCCCGTCAAGATCGAAAAGCGTATGCGATCAAATGAAATGACCCGGCGTTGACTGGCTCCCCCTAAAGTGTTCGGAATCGAAACCGATAACTGAGACATGGTGTCTCAAACTGAAACAGGAGCCACATTTGCAGAATATCCGGTTTCAAACTGAACCGCCCGTCATGGGGCATGATCCCGCACAACGTGCCACACACACGGGAGGGTACGAATCCTCGGATATGGTTCCGCTGCTGGAAGCCGTATTCCTTGGTCTGCATTTCCGTGACTGGTTAACCGAAAACGAACAAGCCCGGCTGTCCCGGCTAGCGCCGCCGGCGGCGTATATTGTGATGGCGCTGGGAGATCGCGTTCTCTTTCCCACGGAGCTGCCACCGCAGGTGCTGGAGAGTATGTCTCCGGCTGCGCTGCACGGTTCTGATGCCATCTTCACACACCGTTGTTGTATCCATGACCACGACCTTGCGCCCGGAATAGTTCATACCGCGCGAATCGGCGCCGTAGGAATGCGTGACCTGACGTTCAGCATCTGCCAGCCGGATCACGACGGGGAACGCCAGAGACAGGTTGAGCAGTTCGGCAAATTTGTGATTTCAGTTCGCACAGCTCTCAAGTCCGCTTCTGATGCTGCGACTGCTCTGAGATCGCGCCTTCCAGCCGAGAACCCGCATCTCTTGGTTAACCGGGCCTCCGGGCGGATCGTGACTGTGAGTGAAAGTATCTGCCGGGAGCTCGGCTCTGACTCGGAGCAACTGGCTGATGTCGAATACTCCCAGTTAGCCGCACACCTGCGCGACTTCTCTGACACGCGGGCCACTCGGATAGAGAACATCGCGGTCGGCGACATGAGCCTGGCGGTGGTGACTTTCCTGCCGGAACGCCGTCGGAAATCCGATTTCGGCAGCCCAATCGACATGGCCCACCTGGTCGACGCCATGCGCAACAATATTGCATCAATTGTAACTGCCTCAAGTTATCTGGAAAATCTGTACAACCCGGGCAATACGGATGACCGCAATGAAATGGCGGCGATAATCTTGTCCCACGCAGACGAGCTTACCCGGATGATTAATAGTCTCGAATCAAGAACGGCCGTGGGCAACAACTCATCTGAACCCCGGTTGTCCGCAGAGATCATTCATGGGAACAGGTTCCAAGGAGCAATTTCCAACAAAGAGTGCCAACAGAGGGAAGACAAACCATGTCCGAAGTTGTGAACCAGTGTGCTGCGGCCATTCTTATTGTAGATGACGACGCCACTATCAGAAGAGTCCTGACTATTCTCCTCAGCAAGGCCGGTCACCGGGTTTCGGAAGCCGAAAGCATAAGCTCCGCCAGTCGCCAACTCGGAGAGCAATCGTTCGACCTGGTCATTATCGATCTCAAACTGGGCGACGGCAACGGCATTGATCTGATCCGCCTGATCAGGCAAAGCTATCCCGATACTGAGACGATCCTCCTGACCGGCTTCGGAACAATCGAGAATTCGGTTGAGGCGATGCAGGCTGGCGCGTTCGACTACATAACCAAGCCTTTCTCAAACCACGAGTTCATGATCCGAGCAAGCAAGGCGCTGGAACGCCATCGGATGCGACGGGAGATTGTCTCCCTTCGCCAGCACGTGGCTATGAACTACGGCTTCGACAACATCGTGGGGATTTCCAAACAGGTACATCAGGTTATTGAAACGGCTCGCCGGATAGCGCCGACCGACATTACAGTGCTGATTACGGGCGCGTCGGGCACCGGTAAGGAGCTGTTTGCCCGGGCGATTCACCACCATTCCGGCCGGCGGCATCAGTCGTTTGTGGCGATCGACTGCAGCGCCATACCCGAGACCCTCATGGAGTCGGAGCTTTTCGGCCACACGAAGGGGTCTTTCACTTCGGCGACCCAGAATCGGAAAGGTCTGTTTGAGGAAGCGGACGGCGGCACCGTGTTTCTTGATGAAGTCAGCAACATTCCGCCGAGCATCCAAGTCAAACTGCTTCGGTTTCTCCAGGACTCAGTGATCCGTCGGGTCGGTTCCAGCACTGCTCACAAAGTCGACGTTCGCATTGTCGCCGCGACCAACCGGGAGTTATCGGCCATGGTAGCCGAAGAGAAGTTTCGCGAGGACCTGTACTACCGACTCAACGTTATCCCCCTCAACCTGCCTACCCTAAGAGAGCGCTTTGAGGACATTGAGATTCTCACTGAGTACTTCCTGCGCCGCCTTGCCGCCGAGATTGGCCGACCGTCCCTCACCATCAGCCGCGAAGCGGTCGACAGACTGCTTGGCCACACCTGGCCAGGCAACATTCGCGAATTGGAGAACACGCTCAAGAGAGCCGCCGTCTTGTGCACAAGCAATCATCTTGAAGTGGCCGATATCATGTTTGTCGCTTCCGACGACAGCGCACCAAGGCAGACGGTCGGACCGTCCCGCACCAGCCTTCGCATCAAGGGAAACCTTCTCGACAACACCCAGCGAGAGCTGATTGTGAAGGCGCTCAAAGAAAACGGCTGGAATTACACCAGAACGGCCAACGATCTCGGTATCGGACGCACTACGCTCTGGCGCAAAATCAAACGCTACGATCTCAAGCGTGATGTAGAAGCCAGTTGGGAAACAGAGGAGAACCATGAACTGGTTCCGCAATGATCGCTTGAGCGACGACAAGGCTACCGGCAGGCGGGCGAGCCTGACGGCTCAAATCGACGAAATCATGTCAACTGCGACCGACCCGCGCATCGCCTTCTCGGAGTTCTCGCGTCTGATGGAAAGTACTTTCGATATCCGCAAGGGTTTCCTCGCTCTTCGCGAGGAAAATCAGACCCGTTTTCTCGCAATCGCAAGTTGGAAAAAGGGAGGCGAACGCCGTAGCTTGTCGCTGCTTCTGCCCCAGACGCCCTCGCTGTTTGAGAAGGTCGCTGAGACCGGGCAAATCTACTCAGAGACTTTTGCCGAGTTTTTCGACGGTAACAGGATCGAACGCAGTCTGCTGTTTGACGATAATACTGTTTCCTTCATGCTCAGGCCGCTCAAGCACGAAGCTCGCGTCGTGGGATTGATCGGCTACAGTTCGGATATCCCCGACGCCTTCGTCACGATTGAAGACGGGAAGCTTGATCCCGCCTTTGACCGGCTGGCAACTTTTCTCGGTCACTTGCAGCCTTCGCACGTGAACACCTGACCGGAAATCCCCGATTAGACCGTGCCCGGCAGATGTCCGCATCTGCCGAGTCACGCAATTGCCGCGGATTCCACAGATTGACTAACTCTTATTTCTTAAAGCGCGCCTGATCTCCCGGCGGGTGCGGTTGTGCTCATCGTTGGTGCGGGAGAAGCGATGCTTACCAGTCCCGTCGGCCACAAAGAACAAATAGTCGGTTTCAGCCGGATACAGCACCGCCCGCAGCGCCGCCAGACCGGGCGAGCCGATCGGTGTTGGCGGCAGACCGCGGCGCAAGTACGTGTTGTATGAAGTCGGTACCTCCAGATCGCGTCGGTTCAATGGGTGATTCAATCCACCCAGACCGTAGATCACGGTAGGGTCGGCGTCCAGCTTCATCCTGTCTCTGATCCGGTTCCGATACACCGACGCAATCAGCGACTTTTCCTCGTCCAGCAGAGCCTCGGCCTCGACTATCGAGGCAAGAATGACCACTTCTTCTCTGCTGAGATTTCCGGGCATAGCCCCTGACCAGAGCGTGTCGGTCTTGGCGCGAAACATGGCTACCATTGATCTGAGCATCTCTTTCGTGCCGGTGCCCCAGGGGAAGAAGTAGGTCTCAGGGAAAAGATACCCCTCAAGGCAGGGCACACCGAGCTCCGCAATTAATTCGCGATGGGTGTTCAGCCTGACAATCTCGGCCGAATCGACTTCCATGCGACTTGCCAGAATCGAGGCGACTTTCCATATCTGGGCGCCTTCGTAGATAGTCACGCGGATCGTGACCATGTCGCCGCGCTCAAACTTGTCAAGAATCGAGCGGCCGGAGTTCTTGCCGGTGAAATCGTAGCGTCCGGGAATGAGTTTCGTGTCCACTCCCCGCCACTGAGCCGCGTAGCGCATTACAACCGATGACCGGGCCACACCTCTCGCGGCGAGAGAATCTGCAACATTGGAGAACGACTCTCCATGCTTGATGATAACCGAGACTGTCCGATTGCCGAGGTCCACTGGTAGCGTGTATGCAACCAGCCCGTAAGCCGCCAGCACCAGCACAAGAAGAACTACTGCTATGACAATGGCTCTAAGCATTGCGATCCCGTTTCCAGCCTCGTAGGTCGAAACCCCTGCGGTTTCGACATTTTGTCCCGCAGTTGTCAAAACCACGTCTCACGCCTGCGGCGTTAGACTCAGGGGTCTTGACCTACGTTCCTGAAGCGTTCACCCCTTCATACCCAAGCGCGTCAGTTCACACGACCGCGATGGAATCGGCGCCGCAGGAACTGACACAACAACACACACAGGCTGCCCAACCATAACACTACTCCGATCAAAAGCAGCGGTATGGTCACCAGCACATAGACAAGATACTCCCACGGCGGGGTTGTTGTTCCAGAGTCAGACTTGCTCATCGAGAAACCGCTGCAGAATTATCACCGCCGCGAGACGGTCGATCCTGGCTTTCTTCTTACCAATTTTCTTGCCGTGAGCGTGGACTATCCCGGCCGCTTCTTCCGACGTCCCGAACTCGTCGACCCTGTATATCGGACCGTCGTACACGCTCTTCAATTGCTCGACAAAGCTATCGACACGCCGACAAGCTTCGTTGATACTGCCATCATCATTCAACGGGTAGCCGACTATCAACGCCGACGGTTTCACTTCGGCGATAACATCTGCGAGCTTCCTGATCGCCTCAGGTTCCGATTTCACTTCGATTGTCTGCAATGCCGAGGCGATCATCCCGGATGGATCACTCTTGGCCAACCCAATACGGCGCAGACCATAGTCTATAGCGAGATATGTCTTGTCGTTTGCCACTCTGTTGAGGAAGCTATGACGGAACGGCCACATTGTCAAAAAACAAATGTGAGAGTGGCTTCGTCCTCTACGTCTTCCGCTCTTTCTTTTTCGCAGCGGGGAAAAGAACGTTGTTGAGAATCAACCGGTAGCCGGGTGAGTTCGGGTGCAGGCTCAATTCGGTTGGGGGATCGTGCACCATGTGGCGGTAGTCTTCGGGGTCGTGTCCGGCCAGAAACGTGAACGTACCACGCCCGAGATTGCCGTGCACGTAGCGGACCTCGTCGTAGTTCTCCGGCATGCCCAGAATCGTCACGTGCTTCTTGAGCAGCGACTTGCGGAAACCCGTCACCTGTCCCATGAAGCCGTTGATCGTGTTGACATGGTCCTGCACCAACATGGTCGGCACCGGGTCGAGCTTGGCCGAGAACTCAAAGAGGAAGAAATAATCCAGCTCGGGCGCCGGGAAGCGCATGATCCGGTCGGGATAGGTGTCGATATTCGACCGGCGGTAAGCAAGAGGATCGAGCGAGACTTCAAAGTTCTCAAACGCGAACGTCTTGCTGAAGTCGAGTTTCTCCTGGCAGCCGGGATCGGGCGGGTCGCCATCGAACTCGCGCGGCACGATGTCGACACCATCCGCCGCCAACGCCATATCAAGCGTCTCGGGGGCCGAGCACATGGAGAACAGGAACCCGCCTCGGCGCACATAGTCGCAAATCACTTTGGCCACGTCGCGTTTCAGATCCGATACCTTGGTGTAGCCCATGCGAGCCGCCATGTCTTCGTTGACCTTGACGTCAGCCTGATACCATAGCTCGTTGCGGAACGCCCCGTAGAACTTGCCGTACTGCCCGGTGAAATCCTCGTGATGGCAGTGCAGCCAGTCGTAATCTTCCAGTTTGCCGGTCAGAATTTCTTCGTCCCAGATGACATCGTACTTGATCTCAGCATAGGTCAGCGCGAGCGTAACGGCGTCATCCCAGGGTTGATTCGACGGCGGGCAGTAGACGGCGATAGTCGGGGCTTTTTCCAACTCCACTCGTTCCATGTTTTCGACTTCGATCTGCCGGTAGATATCCGCAATCTGCCCCTGCGTGACGCTTTCGAACGAGACGCCCATAAGCAGACAGAGATTGCCTACTTCCTGCGCCTGGTCAATCAGAAACGAACCCCCTCGGTAATTCAACAACCATTCGGATTTGTACCCCTTCTCCAGCGACTTGTAGACCACGCCGTAGGCTTTGAGATGATTGGTCTGGGTCTCATCCATCGGGATAAGAACGCCGGCCGCAAACGCGGATAGCGGCAGTATTGCGACAGCGGTTAGTATCAGCAGTATTCGGCGCATAGGTACCTATTAAACGAACGAAGGTGAGCTCGGTTCAGTCATTATTGTCGGTCGGTTTGGGGTTCGGCTTGCCGGTTTTCTGAGCCGCGCGGCGAAACTCGCGGTACTTCCGGACATACTCGGCCAGTCGCGCCTCGCGACCGACCTCTTTCGGCTCGTAGTAGACCCGCCCCTTCAACTCTTCCGGGAAATGCTCCTGATCGACCAGCGCGTCCTCGTATTCGTGCGCGTATTGATACCCCTTGCCGTAGTCGAGTTCCTTCATCAGGCGGGTCGGGGCGTTGCGAATCCAGAGCGGCACCGGCAGCGAGCCAAATTCGGCGGCGTCGGCTTTGGCCTTACCGAACGCGACATAGGCCGAGTTCGATTTCGGCGCGCAGGCTAAGTAGATAACCAGTTGCGCAATCGCCAACTCTCCCTCAGGCGAGCCGAGAAAATGATACGTGTCGCGAGCGTTGAGCGCGAGCGTCAGTGCGTACGAATCCGCCAGGCCGATATCTTCAGTGGCAAATCGAATCAACCGCCGCACGATATACAACGGATCGTCGCCCGATTCCAGCATCCGCGCCAACCAGTAGAGCGCGGCATCCGGGTCACCGTCGCGAATGGTTTTGTGCAGCGCCGATATCAGGTTGTAATGTTCTTCGCCTGACTTGTCGTAGACAAACGTGCCTTTTTGATGAACTTCGCGCACGATCTCAACAGTGACCTTCTCCCCCTTGCCGACAAACATGGCCACCGCTTCGAACAATGCCAGCCCCCGGCGCGCGTCGCCGTCGGCTGCCACGGAGGCGAATTCCAGCGCGGCGTCGTCAGCCTGAAGCTCGTATGATCCCAGGCCATACTCATGGTCTGATACTGCGCGTCTCAGCAGGGTCAGTATGTCCGCCGGCGCCAGCCGGTCGAGTACATACACTTTCATTCGCGACAGGAGCGCCGCGATCACTTCAAACGACGGGTTCTCGGTAGTCGCGCCGATCAGAACAATGTCACCCTTTTCGACATACGGCAGAAACGCGTCCTGCTGGGCTTTGTTGAAGCGGTGAATCTCATCGACAAACACATACGTCCGCCGCCCGGACATCTTGTAGTAGTCGCCCGCCTTGCTGATAAGCGCCTTGATCTCCTTGATGCCCGCAGTCACCGCCGAGTAGGGGACGAACTGCCCCTTGGTGTGGCCGGCGATCAAACGCGCGAGCGTAGTCTTGCCGGAGCCGGGCGGACCCCAGAAAATGATCGATGGCACCTTGTCTTCCTCGATTGCCTTGCGCAGGGGCGTCCCCTTGCCGACAATCTTCTGCTGTCCGACAAACTCATCGAACGAGCGCGGCCGCATCCGATCCGCAAGCGGCGCGACCGACGCGCGCTTCTCCTGTGGCCTGTCCTCTTCGAAGAAGTCCATGTGGGGAATATAGGGAGAACGGCGAGGGGGGACAATCACTTAGTGAGGAGTGCTAACTGTCTATAACTTCGGTCCCTTGGGAGCGCCAGCCAATAGTTTCTGCACCTCGATTAATGGGTGTGCGTCACATGCCACGCCGAAGGTGTACGTCTGATAGACCGGAATTGACACTTCTTGTCCGTTGAGTTCGATCTGCTTCTCATCGACTTTTTGCGAAATCGATCTCTCCTGGAACATGTAGCCGACACAGACCACTTCCCCACGAAGCAATGTCAGTAGCGGCGCACCACTTATTCCACTCATAGCTGGAAAGTTGACAAGATAGGACTTTTTTGTGCCGCCTATTCCCGTAGAATCAATGATGTTGCAAATATAACCTTTGAAGAAATATTGGTCAATTTCAATCACTGGAGACTCATTACCGCTTTCACGCACCACGAGAGAATTTGGGAATCCAAATGTGGAGACGTCCATGCCAACCGAGAGCGACTCGTATACAATTGGAATCGGACGGAACTCATCTTGATGCTTCTTGTAGTACTCTGGCTCAAGAACGTAAAAGGCAATATCGAGTGTCGCGTGTTCTACCACTCCACCAAGTAGAAGAAGTACCGATTTGGCGCCATAACGCGTCGCAATGAACAGCTCCTCCTTTCTGTCATAGGAGCCTCCGAGAACATGTTTGGCAGAGATTATGATCGGGAAGCCCTCGATGACTGCGAAGAAGCCTGTGCCCAAGAACTTGGGATCTTGGAGCAACCCCTTCTCGTCACGTTCGCAACTGAGTAGCGGGAAAACAGACTTTCCGTAATTGAATTCAATTGTCTTGTTGTCATCAGGTGTCTGCATACTGGACCTCTTCTGTCACATGGCCTCTCACAAGCCAATTTGTCAACATCATATACACAATGAAGATAGCTATTTGATACTTGTCAATCATCTTCGGCGGACTGTATGGTCTGGTCTGGTGGCCCACCCGCTTGCGGGTGGGATTTGTGATTCACGCAGCCCCTGTCCCGTCATGCCCGATTGAGTCGGACATCCATGACCACTCGCGACCGACAGACGGAACACAACCTTTGGATTCCCCGGCTGAACCAGGGAGTATGACGGTGTCACAGGAATGTCGAAACCACGGGAGTCTCGACCTACGTCTTCCTTTACGTCAGGACCATAACGGTCTTGACGTTCAAGACTGTAAATTGGCCGGGGCAAGTAATCATTGCTAAGGGATAGCTCGGATGGTATTATCTGCCAGCTTCAGATAGGGAGATACAAATGGGCAAAGTCGCGATTGTTCTGATTTCAAGCATCCTTTTGACAGGCGCTGCAGTTGTAATCTCATTCCAGTTCTATCCAGAGACAAACATCGCAATATTGGGATTGCTCACATTCTTGGCAGTTACTTGCATTGGGCATTTCGCTGCATACTTGCTGCGGCGAATGGTTCGGGAACGGGAGCTACATCTTATTGACTACGTCTATCTTACTGCAGCGCTTGGGGGCATCACTATTAATCTGGCTCTATTGGATAGCCAGTATATGAGTGGGTGGGCGCAGAACCTCAGAAGTTGGCAGCCAGATAGTCTGGCGTCACTTCAGAAGAATATCAAGAGCGGCGCAGAATGGTCGTGCAGATTCGATGATTCTGACATTGTTGAGAGTCAATACGCCGGGCAAATCTGCATGTGGTATAGGACCGCTCAGACAGTGATCGACCGCGATACGAATTCCGACAGTTGGATATCGTTTGTAGACAGTAGTCTTCAAACGTGTCTGATCAACTCCGGCTCCGTCTTATCGACGATGAACGAAATGCGATGGTATTGTCAATATCATGCGAAACTAGTCGATTATGAACGCCGCGCCGCTAATGTCGAACTGGGGGTAGCCAAGGTCATCGGATTCTATGCCATCGTGATCGCGCTTGCTCTCAGAATACTGAAAACGACTATCCTATACCGCCGCTGGTATCGTGAGAATGATGGCTAGGGCGCTAGGCGGCGGGTGGGATTCACGACTGTCCAACACCACCCAACACCCCACAGTCCCGTAGGTCAGGAGGCTTGTCCTCCTGACACGCGAATGTCAGGACCGCAAGGGTCCTGACCTACAAGACTACAAGACTGTCTGCACCGGGGTGACGGAACCTTACGGTTCCGTTGCACCCGGTAGCCCACAGCTCTGCTGTGGGTTGTTCGATAGACCGGTGCACTCCCGTGTGTTACCCATGTTCAAAGACGGGACGCCACCGGCCCCACAGCAGAGCTGTGGGGTACCAATTAGACAAACCTACCTTATGAAGCCGTAAGGAATGTTCGTGGCGGCGCGACATTTGTTGCTTGCCCCGGAGTTCGCGTCAGGGTAGCTTGCCATCCGGATTCAGGTCGCCCCAGCGGCGCTCTCGCTTTCGCAACTCGGAGAATATACCAAACCGGTCGTCGCGGATGACCGAGAAGAGGAATGATACCATGGTTCCAAAACTACTAACACTGGCCGCCACTGTGCTCTTGCTGGCAGGCTGCGCCCAGAAACTTCAGGTGGATCTGGCCGCTGAGAAGGCCGCGGTCCAGACCGTTCTCGACAACTACGTTACCGCCGTCGAACAGGAGGATTGGGCTGCTTATAGCGCGGTCATGTCTGAAGCCACCGACATGGTCAATTTCGGCGCGTTCGGCCCGCCGGTGGTCGGACAAGACGGCATGAAGCAGGTGATTCAGGGGCAGTTCGACGGACTAGCCAATGTCACCATAGAGGTCAGTGACATGCGCATCGAGGTTGAGCCCTCGACCCAGTTCGCCTGGGCCACCTGCCTGTGGACGTTCAAAGGGAAGATGGGCGAAACACCGCTGGAGTTGCCGGTCCGATGCACCTGGATTCTCAAGAAAGAGACCGGTAAGTGGCTGATTTTGCACTGGCACAAGTCGGTCGCCGCAGGTTGATCCTCCGCAAACCCGGAACTCGGTAGCCTACAGCTCTGCTGTGGGTTGTTCGATAGACGAGCGCACTCCCATTTGTCACCCATGTGCCCGGTCTATTGTGTTGCCCATCTGCCCGGTTCATGATCCACCGGCCCCACAGCAGAGCTGTGGGGTACCAATTAAGCCGGTAGCCCACAGCTTTGCTGTGGGTTGTTTAACAGATTGGCGCACTCCCATGTGTTACCCATGTGCCCGGTCTATTGTGTTACCCGTGTGCTCGGTTCAGATTCCACCGGCCCCACAGCAGAGCTGTGGGGTACCAATTAGACAAACCTACCTTATGAAGCCGTAAGGAATGTTTGTGGCGGAGCGACATTTGTTGCTTGCCCCGGAGTTCGCGTCAGGGTAGCTTGCCATCCGGATTCAAGTCCCGTAGGTAAGGAGGCTTGTCCTCCTGACACGCAAATGTCAGGACCGCAAGGGTCCTGACCTACAAGACTACAAGACTGTCTGCACCGGGGTGACGGAACCTTCCGGTTCCGTTGCAGCGTCGTGCTTGTCAGAAGATGCCGAAGACCTTCTTGCCGGAGCGCATAACACCTATGGTCAGCACAATGGCGCGATCATCATAATCGTTCAGGGTAAGGCTGTATTCGACCGTGGCGACCACCCGGAAATCATAGGTCCGAAAGGCCAGCAAGCCTCCCTTAACAAGGAACTCAAAGCCGTCATTGGGTTCCTCGGTCTGGTTCTCGTAGTGATATTCATAATCGTAGTCATAAATGATGTCATGTGATACGGCGTGAAACCCCACCCCGGCACCGACAAAGGGGCTGAAATCCTTGGGACTGGGGATATACAGAAATCCGACATTCAGGGCGAGCCCTTTCCTGATTCCAAGCAGAGCATCGAGGGCAAACTTTCTCATCTCGTAAAAGCTTCTGAAATCCCAGACAAAGACATCCTGTTCCTCGTCATAGCCGTTCTGGGGGTAGAGATATCCAAACCCGATTCCCCATGAAGCATTAGCCTTGCGCCGGTTTGGTTCCAGCGTTTCCTGCTCGGTTACGAGGCCAATTTCCGCGGTCTTCTCGACCGGGGTTAATTGAACGATACTTGCGGCGACCCGTTTCGTCACCTGATCCAGTTCTTCGACGTGTAACGCATTGATGTCATCGGAAATGAGAGTCTCGCCCGAAGAGACATCGACCAGATCGTAATGAAAGATAATCTTCTCCCCCAATTTGTTCAGACTTCCGAACACGACTTTTGAAGCCTGCACCTGCCTTCCGATCTCGACCGCGCAGGCTGTCTCCGAACAGCTACCGTCGCCCAGTAACGAGAGAATCTCGCTTTCAGGAACCACGTTGTACTTCTTCAACTGCCTGATCTCCGACAGCAGAAGCATGTAAACGGTTTCCTGTGTCGAGATTTCCACGCTACTCCCCTTGAGCGGGATAACTGCCAGTGTTTCCTGTGCACAAACGAATTGAGGGAAGAACAGTGAGAGGAGAATGACTGCAAGAATCAAGTTCTTCATACGATCGCTCCTTAGTCAGCAACACCACATCCGATTTCTATCCAGGCCGTCACTTCGGACACACGACATTTCAAGTTAAAACCCACTCCGGTTCTTGTCAATGCCGTTCGAGGGCATGTGCCTCACCGATGAGCTACCTAAGCCGTTCCGGCAGATGTGGGCATGTGGCAGGCACGGTGCATGACCGGCATGCATGGCAGAACCGCCAAGGGGTTCTGCCCTACACCTCGCCCCGGTCCAGACCAATGTCAGCTAAAACCTGAAACCGGCGCTGAAGTAGACGCGGTCCTTCGGGCTGTCACCGCCACCGTAACCGAACTCGAACGGGCCGATCGGCAGGTCAAGCGCCAGCGAGACTCCAATTCCGGTTCGGAACTTCTCCGGCTTGATATCGTCAGCGTTGGCATAGAGGTCACCCAGATCAAACTGGCCGGTCAGATAGAACCGATACGGCAGATTCAATCTCAATTCCTGATTGACCAGAATCATCTTCTCGCCGGACAGTTCACTGGCGCGAAAACCGGCGAAGGAACCAAAACCGCCGGCGTAGAACTTCTCCGATGACGGCAAGCCTCGACGCGACAGCCCCACAGACGCTACGAAATGGTAGTTCACGTATCTTCCCACCGGATAGTACGCTTCGATAGACGTGAAGAACCGGCTGTACTCCACCTCGCCGCCTAAGAGCTTACCGGCAAAGCGGAGATCGAAGCGATGCTTCTTCCCTCGGTTCGGAAACGGATAGCGGTCGAACGACTCGACCTCGGATTGAAAGTGCAACGTGCGCAGATCAAACTTCGACGAGGTTTTCTCCAAATGATCGGCGGTTTCGATCTGTTCGACGGTGAGGCCGACCTGCACCTGTCCGAGGCGGGCGATCTGTTGACCCAGATAGAACGCGCCACCCCAACGGTCTTCATCGCGGTATCCGTTTACAGCTCCCCGCGCGTCAAACAAATTGCGGTCGAGCAATTCGCGGAAGACTTGCAGCCGCGCAGTCAGGTAGGTGGAGAATATCCGGTCGAGCCTGAGTCCGGTGCTGTAGAACTGCCGGTCGGGACCATACTGCACGTGGGTGAGGAACTCCATTCCGATTCCGTTGACATTATCATCAAGGAGTTCGACAAACTGCTCCGATTGATACTCGTCGTGCCAGTGCCAGCCCAAGCGCACTTGGGCGTACTTGCGTTCCTTGACCCGAATGGTCATGATCGCCACCGTGTCCTCAGGCTCCAGATCAACGGTCAGGCGCTCGAACAACTCGGTCCCGTAGAGGTCCGACAGGCCTCGGGCGGCGTGCTTGAGCGAGAATGGTTCTCCCCGCTTCAGGGGAAAGTACGACCGCACCATCCAGTCGCGGGAACGCTGGTTCTCGGCGACATCGATGCGTCCAATCATCGCTTCGTCAATGACAACCGTGATGCGCTTCTCCTCAAGATTGACGTCAACCTGGCGAATCTCCGCCATGTCATAGCCATCGGAACGATAGAGCGCGATCATGCGATCCAGTGCGTTCCTGAGATCGTCGGGCGAGAGCAGGCTGTCGGGGAATTGACACTGCTGCGCGAGCTGGAGATCGTCGTAGCGGGTGTTGCCGTCGATCTCCAGTGTCATCTCTGCCACTTTGGGCTGCGATTGGATGTCCAGATGAAGCACCACATCCATAGCAGACGTTAGTCCAGCAGTAACCAAGTCCTGGCACTCAAACGCAAACGCCGCCGTCAATTGAAATACCCGCTGGGTTCGCACAAGAGTCTTCAGGCTTTCGGTCAACTGCCGTTGCGTGAACGATCCGGTGAAACCGGCCTGATAGAACCGCGAAGCCAAAGCAGAATCGGTGCAGGAGACTTCCAAACGACAGATATTGTAGATGGTGTGGTCGGATCGACTCGCCGCCAGGGCGATGATCGAATCGGCGGCGGCCAGCCCGGCAGTGTAACCCAGAGCGATCAGGCTGTCGGTATAGTCGAAATCAGTTGACGCCAACTGCGGCCCCACCGGCGTAAGAACCAGGTCTGCCATCTCAAGCTGGTAGCGCAGTTTGTCGGCGGTCATGATCGTGGTCACCTGGTTGGCGATATCGACAGGCGTGAGAATCTTCCCGGCTGCCAGCAACGGACTGGTCGTGTTCACGGCCACGACAACCACGCCCAAATCGACCATCTCTTTGACCGGTTCCACCGGCACGGGCATCAGCATGCCGCCATCCATGAGAATGCTGTCGCCCTGTTCAACACCGGTGAGAGCCAGAGGGAAGGCCATCGTGGAGCGCATGGCGTCGGCCAGCGAACCGTGATCGAAAATCACCAGTTCGCCGGTGGCTACGTTGGTCCCGACGGTCTTGAAGGGGATCGGAAAACGGGAGAAATCGCGCCCGGCCAGATAGTTCGGTTTCAGTGTCAGGCGCGTCAGGAGCGACGTTATCTCCTGGGCGCCGGTCAAGGCGCGGGGGACTTCCGGCCGCCACCCGTTGAAACGTATGGAAAAAAAGTACTTCTCCCTTTCCTGCCGTCGGGTCAGGAACATCGACGCTCGTGACGGTCGATTGGAGACAAGTGTGCCGATGTTCACGCCCTTGACGAAATCGGTCAGTTCATTGGTCGTGTAACCGCAAGCGTAGAGCCCGCCCATCACGCCGCCGAACGACGTGCCGGTCACCGCTACTACTTTGATCCGTTTTTCTTCGAACGCCTTGAGGATACCGATCGTGCTCACGCCACGCGCACCCCCTCCGGAGAGCGCCAGAGCCACGCGAGCCTGCTCGGCAGGCGCGGAAGGATCGAGACCATGCAGACCACCAATTTCAATCTTGAATTCAGCCGCCGAGACCGACGCAAGCGCGATCAAGATAACGACAAAAGTTGAACCGAGAGTTTTCACTTGCTATGTGTCCAAGCCGGGGGGTTCATTGTTCCAAACTGCGACGTACGAGGTAAATAAGGTTGTCACTCAGTCGTGCGGAAACAAAAAATCTCAGGGCTTTGCAGACCAAGAAGGGTCGCCGCCTATCCGGACGCTTCATCGCCGAAGGTGTCCGCCTGCTGGAGGAGGCGCTCCGTTTTCGGGTCAGGCCCGCGCACGTCTATTGGGCTCCGTCGCTTCTGTCCGAACGTGGCGAAATGCTGATCGATCACTTTCGCAAGTCAGGCGTGATGGTAACTCAGATCTCTGCAGCCGAACTTGGTCGCATCGCCGATACCGAAACGTCACAGGGGATAGTAGCCGTGTTCATCACTCCGATCGTGAAATCGGGCGAACTTGCACTATCCGCCAAGCGTAATGCACTATTGTGCGAAAACATTTCCGACCCAGGCAATCTTGGTACGCTTATCCGCTCGGCGGTAGCGTTTGCCTTCGATCCCGTGGTGCTGGTCGGAGAGTGCGCGGAACCGTTCTCGCCCAAGGTGGTACGGGCATCGGTTGGCGCGATATTCGGAGTAACGGTTGTGGAGGCCACTGCTGATCAGATGATTACTTGTTCTAAAGAGAGCGGTCTTACATTGATCGCCGCAGGTACGCATGGTTCCGAGCGTATGGAACACGCCCTAAGCAATCTGCCCGGAGGTCCTGTGATGTTGGCGATCGGCTCTGAAGCTGATGGACTGTCGGAGGCGATCACCGGGGCTGCCGATAAACTGGTGAGAATCAGCCACACCGATCAAGTGGAATCACTTAATGCCGCCATTGCCGGCTCGATCCTGATGAAGCAGTGTTACGACCAAAGAACACAGAGGAAACCATGAGAACCCGGTTAGGTCACTTGCTGGTGACCATAATAGTTCTGACAGCGGCGACGGCGTCGGGACAGGAAGTGATTGAACGAGAAGCCAAAGTCTTCGCAACCGAGCGGCTTTCTATGGCAAAATCAATTGCACCGAAGGCTAAGGTGCTGGTGGCTTCGGCAGTTCATTTGTCAGGGACCATTAAGATCACGTCGCACGAATCAGACAGTCTTCTGGTCAGGTATGTAAAAGTAGCCAAGGCGGGGGACCGCTCGCAGGCGATTGATTTCATTGATGTGATTTCAGTCGTGATTGATGGACGCAGCGATTCGCCGGTTATCGAAATGCGCTCACCCAACCCGGCGCCGTGGAGTGGAACTGACTACTCTGGGATGGTCGAAGCCGAAATAGTCGCACCGACCGGCTGCGAAATCGAAGTCCGGGCCCAGGCCTACGATGTCACCGTTACCGGACCACTGCGAGCGCTGAATATACCTGAGTCGCTGGGGAAACTCGAAATCTCAGATATTTCCGAACGCCTCAACGTGGCGACAGCCAACTGTCGTATCGCCCTGAGTAATATCAAGGGACAGGTGTCGGCCGTGACTTCAAATTCCACGCTTCTGGCCGAGAACATCACAAGCCTCGAAAACCAGGCGAGGTTCCGCAACGACGGCGGAGACATTGAGATCATCGGTTTGGTTGGAACACTCGACATCAAGAACAGCTACGGGCGAATCACCGTTGAGAAATTTGATTCTCGCGGCCGGAGCAGCTATGTCCGGGGTTCATCGGGTCCGATTTCGATTGAGGTTACAGCCATGGCCGAAGGCCAGTTGGTTGTTTCTAATCGGCAGGAAGACGTGGAGATCACCGTACCGGATACCCTGTCTGCGTTTTACACGCTGTCGGTCGATGACGACGGGATTATCGAAGCCACCAATTTCTCGTTCACCCCTGACCTGGTGGAACACAACCGACTGAATCTGCAGTCCGGAGACGGCCGAGTGGATATACTGGGCTCGGTGAAGGGTAAAGGCAATATTTACATTCGCGGCAGATCGGGAGATTGAAATCATCATGCGCACAAAATATACATTCGCACTGGTCGGGTTCCTCCTGTTCAGTCAGGCATATGGTTCTGACGATCCCCGGCGTATTCCGCTGCCCGCAGAGGTTTTCTACTTCCGTCCGGCGGCGACAGTATTCGGCTCTGAAGCGGCCTGGAATAACCCAGCCGGACTGGCCCGGAGTGGCATGGCCGGGTTTCAGGTAATGGCTGACTATCACGCCGGCGACTACGCAAAGAGCTGGGGAACGGCGGTATACCGCGAGGGGACCGTTACGGCGTTTCGCCATATCGACAACCCGGAAGGCACGGATTACGACGAATGGCTGACAGCGATTGGTTTACGAATCGGGCCGACAATGGCCATTGGGGCATCTTACCGGTATTTTCGTCAAGGTCCCGACGCTTACAACAAGCGCCATTTCTGGAATCTGGGATTTGCCAGCCAGACGACCGGTTCGTTGGCCCTGGCCGCGGTGTTCTCCAATCTCAATCGCGGGCGTGTGGACGGGGTGAGATCGGCTATAGAGCAGCAGTATTCAGTAGGCTACCGACCATTTGGTCAGATGCTCACTTTGTCTACTGATATGTTCCTCTCGACCAATGATAATTTCGATGCCGCGGACTTCCGGTATCATGCTGAATTAGTGGCAGCAAACGGCCTTTACTTCAGTGCTTCCCTTGATTCCGACCGGAACTTTCAGATCGGTGTCCGCGCCAATCTACTCAAGTACTTCATCGGATCGCAGAGCACATTCGATAAGAACGGTCACGATGGACGCACCACCCTTTTTGTGGGTGCTACCAACATGAAGCAGCCGTCGCTTATCCGCGAACCAAAGCGATGCCTGGACCTGTCAGTAAATGGCCGCCTGTCGGAGAATCCGCCGCAGCCGGTGTTCGGACAGAAAAGCACCCCTTTTGTCACCCTGATTGAGTCTGTCTACCGGGCAGCAGAGGACCCGTCGATCAGCACTATGAAATTAAGTCTTGATCGTCTGGCCCTCGGTTTCGGGCAGGCTCAGGAACTGCGCGACGCCCTCGCCTACTTCAAGTCTCGCGGAAAGAGGATAGTCTGCCACCTGAGCGATCCTAACAACATCGGCTACTTTGTGGCAAGCGTAGCCGACACGATACTGATTCCGCCGGTCAGCGAATTGCGTCTGGTCGGGTTGCGGGCTGAACTGACCTTCTGGGCGGGTACGCTGGACAAACTTGGAGCAAAAATAGAATTGCTACGGGTGGGCGAATACAAGACGGCTGCTGAAACCTACTCGCGAGAGGCTTCAAGCGAAGAGAATCGGAAGGAGTTGAACCGTCTGCTTGATGACCTCTACGACCAGTTGGTCACCACGATCGCACAAGGAAGAGGACTTGAGCCGGATTCGGTAAGAAGAATCATTGATCAGGGGCCGTTTACGTCCGAAGAGGCGCTCCGGTATGGCCTTGTGGACGGCCTGAGTTACCGCGACCGAGTCAGTTCAGACTACCTGGCGGGTCTGCCGAGCATATCATTTCAGCGCTATCTTAGTGACACTCTGACTAACGATAACTGGAAACCCCAGCCGACCATCGCCATAGTAGTGGCTGAGGGTGAAATTGCCATGGATTCCGGTGGTGACAACTGGCTGAATCGTCCTGAAGGCGTGAGACCGGCTGAGATGAACCGCGCCCTCGAACAAGTTCGGCTCAACCCCGACATTAGTGGAGTTGTCCTCCGAATTGACTCGCCCGGGGGTTGGGCTTTGGCCGGAGAGGAAATCCATCGCGCGGTAACCCGACTAGCTGAGAGCAAACCGCTGGTCGTATCGATGGCCAACGTGGCGGCGTCCGGGGGTTACTACATCGCCACACCCGCGCGCCGCATGTACGTGGACCCGGCCAGTATTGTCGGCTCGATTGGTATTTACGGCGGCAAGGCAGACTTGAGCGGGCTGTATGAGAAAATACATCTTGGCAAGGAGTTGTACACGCGCGGAAGATATGCCGGAATGCTCACCAACGTGCGACCGTTTACCGACGACGAACGCGAGAAATACCAGTCACACCTCCAGGCGTTCTATGACCATTTTGTTGATCTGGTGGCGACCAGTCGGGGGATTACCCGCGATTCGGTGGACGCTCTTGGGCGCGGTCGCACCTGGACCGGTCGGGAGGCGGTGGCCTGCGGATTGGCTGATCAAACCGGCGGCATCAAACAGGCGCTTGACTGCGTTGCCGGCGAAGCCGGGGTTGACGGCTATCGGGTTGAATTGTACCCAACGAGACGCCCCTGGTTTATCCTGCCGGGGGGGTCACTTTGGACCAGGTTGCTCGGGTTCCTGACGGGAGGCGATAACCCATCAGACATTGAATTGCCTCCTCTGCCACTTTCGGAAGAGACATCGATTCTCGCCCGCATGCCGTTCGATTTGACAATTGAGTAGCTCCTATTTTGCCTCTTTCTTAATCAATCCCAACCTAACCAGACGGACATGGATGGCGCCCGGTTGGCGTTGGTGCCGCTTAGCAATGTCGTTGATTTTGGCTCCCTTGTTAAACATGTCAGCCAGGGCCTGATCTTCGCGGTCGCTCCAGTCCAGATAGGCGCGAGGAAACTCCTCGCGCAATTTCTCCAGCGGTATGATCTTCCCTTTAGAAAAGGCAAACGAGATACTGTGGTGGATTTCAATCTCGTCATGCTCGTCGGTAAGAGCCTCAATCACCTGATGGGCCAAATCGACAGCAGCCATGATATCACCCATGTTGAGTTTCGGATTGGCCCGAAGAATCTGGTCGTATGCGTACCCTTCAGAAATTAGCTTCAGCACGTGTGCCACCGACACCCCGGTGTCACGAATCCTGACCGTTGTTTTTTCCGCCTGCTTTGTCTCACTTTGATTCATCTGCAACTGCTCCTCTGTTCATTTGCATCAGCACCGTAGGGCAGGACCCCTGCGGTCCTGCCATGAGAGTGGCAGGAGTACAGGACTCCTGCCCTACTTTAGATCACTATATCATTCCTCCCCCGCCCTCCCCCCTGTCTCCCCAACTCCCCTTTTTTGCTCCGCCCAAATCTGCAGGCCGCCACTGACAGATACTGTCAGTAGAAAAGCGAGGCTGTTTGGCGATTGTTTTTGTGCCGAACGCGGGCTATTTTGGCGTGTTGTACAAACTGATGATGGGACAAGCAGAGTAGCAATATGATCTTTGGAGCGCACGAATCAATCGCCGGCGGCGTTTTCAACGCCGTCATTCTTGGCCATAAGGCCACCTGCGACACGATCCAGATGTTCAACAAGTCCAGCAATCAGTGGCGGGCCAAGAAGCTGGAGAGCAAGGAGATCGACGAGTTCTTCCGCCAGATTGAGCTGACCGGTGTGACCGTTTCGGTTTCACACACCAGTTATCTCATCAACATCGCCTCACCCGACCCGGCTTTGGACAAGAAATCGTCGGACGCTCTCAGGGAAGAGCTTGAACGGTGTGAGGTTCTCCGGATACCTAATCTGGTATTGCACCCCGGGTCACATGTTGGTTCGGGCGAAGAAAGCGGCATGAACCTGATTGCCGGAAATATCAATGGGATTTTCGACGCTTTGCCTGACGGCAAAGTGTGCTTACTGCTGGAAACGACGGCCGGTCAGGGAACCAATCTCGGTTATACTTTCGAGCAGTTGGCGTATATGATAGACCGGGTCGAAGACAAGAAGAGGGTGGGCGTTTGTCTTGATACCTGTCACATCTTCGCCGCCGGATATCCGATTATCGATCCGAAAGACTACAAGAAAACGATCAAGCATTTTGACGATGTGATCGGACTGGATCGCCTGAAGATCATTCACGTGAACGACAGTCTGAAAGAGTTCGGCTCGAAAAAAGACCGGCACGAGCATATCGGCAAGGGGCACATTGGACTCGATGGTATCAGCAATTTCGTGAACGACAAGCGGCTGGCGAAAGTGCCGATGGTTCTGGAGACGCCGAAAGAGGAAGACCTGACTGAGGACATCGAGAACCTGAAGGTGCTCAGATCGCTGGTGAAATAGTCGGCTTGGGGAAGCCGCAAGCATTTTCAAGAACAACTCCCAAACCTGTTCTCCCAATCTGGTGCTTCGGACGCTTTGTTTCCTTGTTCAGTGCGGTCGAGTCATACTGGAATAGCAGCCTTTCCCAAGTAATGAGTCGAGTCGGAATTTGACTCTCTTTAGGGGCCTGAAATCCAAGTAATTGACGGCGCGCAGAGTTTCACCAACTGCGCTGGACCTGAGGAAGCATCCATCGCGTCGTATAGGAATTAATAGGGAATTTCTATGCCGGGGAAATAGGGGATTTCCTTAAGATAACCGTCGGCCTTTTGGCGTCTGTAATTCAGAATCATAAAGCCGATGACGGCACGTGTTTTCAAGTCATGCAATATCAAAATGCCATCAGACGGTTCTTCGGCGTAGTTTGGCCTTGGCTCACCATCGAATGCGTAGATCACATCCGAAGATTCGTCATATTGAAAGCGCAAGTTCATTTCTTGTAATTCACGTATATAATTTTGCCGGGCTTTGGTCTCGGGGAAAAGTAAGCTGACGTAACACTTCCAAAACCAACCTGGAAAGAGACCGGCACGTGCAACCACTGACCCGAATACATACCTTCTACGATGCCAAGCCGACTATAGATTAAAGTATCGTCATATTTAGGAGATTGAACCACCATTTCTGGAAACTCTACATTGCCCCTCATTAACGAATCAAGCCCCGGAACATCGCCGTGCCTATATATTGCGTGCCCCAAGACCGTGGTGGTAAGCTCAATTGGGACTTGAATATAGTCGAGTGTGTTCCAGACGACGGTAGTGGGCTTGGTCACTTGACACTTACCCTTTGGGCTTCTTCTCTGTGGGGGGTCTGCGGATTGTCCCAAACTGCTTTTCATATTTATCGATCTGATCCGCAAGCATAGAAACCAAGACTTTGCAGTGTTCTGGTGCCATCTGAACGATGAACCGTGGTTCCACCACAAGGTTCGCCTGCTCACCCATATTGTCGAGCGCCGCATTTGCGAGCATAAGTTGAAAATCGTAATAAGTGAAGGATGTCCTAACGGCATTGACATACAATCGTGGGATTGATGCAAATCCGCCCTGTGCCCCGGCCTCTTCGGGTTTATCTTCTGCCATAGTGAACCTTCCAGTCTTTTGTTAATTTCAAGAGCAACATAGCAGACTCCCCCCAATCCTGTCAAGGCGTCATTTTGCATCGTTTCCCCACTCTTATCGGCGAATTTCCCCCCCCTTTTCAGACTGACCCACTACCAAGACCTAATCCCGCTTGAGAACCGACCCTAAAAGAGCTATCATACCTGTCTATGAAATTAGCGATTATAGGAAAACCTCAGTCAGGCAAAACAACCATCTTTAACGCCGTCGCCGGGCAGCATGAGGCCGTAGGCGATTTCAGCAAAGCGCTCCACAGAGCGCTGGTCAAAGTGCCGGACCGTCGTCTTGATCGATTGGCCGAGCTGTTCCAGCCGAAAAAGGTCACCCACGCCACGATCGAGTTCCTCGATGCGCCCGGTTTGTCCGGAAAGGGCAAGCAAGCCGGGGCTTTTGAAATCGGCGAGGAATTCCGGCTGTCGGATGCTTTTCTGATGGTGATCGATGCCTTTACCCCCGGCACCAATCCCCAGACCGATATTAGCACGCTGACCGACGAATTGATTCTGTTTGACCACGTGCTGATCGACGGGGTCATCGAGAAACGCGAGCGCAAACTCAAACTGACCGGCGACAAGACCGGCCTCCGAGAAGTCGAACTGCTCAAGCGATGTCTCGAAACGCTCGACCAGGGAAAACCGCTGCTCGACCTGGAGCTGACCGAAGAGGAAATGAAGCCTCTGAGGGGGTTCCACTTTCTGTCGCAGAAGCCGTTGCTGGTCGTCCTCAACATAGCGGAGGAGGCGCTGCCTCAGAGCGACGCGCTGGTTCACCGCTACGCCGATCTCATCTCACCGGGGCGCCGTAATCTGGCAGTGGTGTGTGGGAAGATCGAAGCCGAACTGGTCGACCTGCAGGATGAAGAGCGTCACCTGTTCATGAGCGAACTGGGGATTACCGCACCGGCCACAGTGCAAGTCATCCAGAAGGCGTACGCTCTGCTGGGACTGATTTCGTTCCTCACGGTAGGCGAACCCGATGCACACGCCTGGACGATCAGGAAAGGCACGGCCGCGCCTCAGGCGGCCGGAGCCGTACATACCGATATAGAGCACGGGTTCATTCGAGCCGAAGTGGTCGCTTTTGACGACTATGACCGACTGGAGACAATGGCGGCAATCAAGGCGGCCGGCAAGATGAAGCTGGAAGGCAAGGACTATGTCGTGCAGGATGGCGACGTGATCCTGTTCCGATTCAACATTTGAATGTGGAACATCCTATCGCAAAAGGCGTTATGCCAGTACCATATGGCGAAACACTTTCGTCGAATGACGAGTTTCGGCGCTGTTCAGAAATTGAGCATCCCAGCCGATACCTATAGTGTATCATAGGGTTACGACGAGACGAGGACACATTGAAAGATATCATGGACAAGATTGAAACCCAGCCGCATGTCGGCAGCGACGTGCTGCCTGTTTTGCCTCTCAAAGGCACGGTGGTCTACCCGTTTCTGGTGGTGCCGCTCATGATCCAGCAGCCGGAGCAAACGCGGATGGTGGATGAGGCCCTGATGCGCGGCTCACGAGTGGCGATGTTTCTGCAACGTGATCCCAACGAAGAGCGTCCCGGTCCCGAAGGACTTCATCATATCGGCGCGGCCGGCAACATCCTCAAAATGCTGCGTTTTCCCGACGGCACGGTCCGCTTCCTGATCCAGGGTCTGAGCCGCATCAAAATTAAGCGGTTTACCGCCAGCACGCCGCACCTCATGGCTGAGATCGAAGAACTCGAGGAAAGAATAGGCGATCCAATCAAGATGGAGGCCTTGCAACGCAGCCTCCTGGAGCGACTCAAGAAGCTGGTTGAACTGGCCCCGTATCTCAACGAAGAGTTCCACATCTCTGCGGTCAACCAGGACACGCCGTCCAAACTGACCGACTTCATCGCCTCGAACCTGAACATGTCGCCGGAACAGCGGCAGCGGATACTGGGAGAACTGGATGTCTCCCGCCGCGCCCAGATACTCTTTCAGATCGTCAACAAGGAGATCGAAGTCCTCGAACTGTCACAGAAGATTCAAGCCTCGGCAGCCAGCGAGTTAGGCAAATCGCAGCGACACTACATCCTCCGCGAACAGCTCAAGGCGATCAAGAAAGAGTTGGGCGACGCGGACGATCAGAGCGAACTGGGCGAATTCGAAGAGAAAATCAAGATAGCCAAGATGACTGACGTAGCCGAGAAAGCCGCCCGCAAAGAGCTCGAACGCCTGACTCACATGCAGCCTTCTTCCGCCGAGTACACGGTGTCGCGCACTTACCTCGACTGGCTCGTGACTCTGCCGTGGAGCATTTCCACCGAAGACAGGCTGGACCTGAGAAAAGCCAAGAAAGTGCTCGACGAGGACCATTACGACCTTACCGAGGTCAAGGACCGCATCCTCGAATATCTCGCGGTGCGCAAGCTGAAATCAGACGTCAAGGGCCCAATCCTCTGTTTCCTCGGCCCTCCCGGAGTCGGCAAAACCTCTTTGGGTCAGTCGATTGCCCGCGCCATGGGGCGACAGTTCGCCCGTGTGTCGCTGGGAGGAATGCGCGACGAGGCCGAGATCCGTGGCCACCGCCGCACCTATATCGGCTCCATGCCGGGACGGATTATTCAGTCGATCAAGCGGTGCGGCTCGAACAACCCGATCATCATGCTTGACGAGATCGACAAGCTCGGTTCCGATTTTCGTGGCGACCCGGCGTCGGCGTTGCTGGAAGTACTCGACCCGGAACAGAACGACAGTTTCTCCGATCACTATCTTGACGTGGCGTTCGACCTGTCGCGAGTAATGTTCATCACGACGGCCAACTGGGCTGATCCGATTCCGCCGGTGCTTCAGGATCGGATGGAGTTCATCAGCCTGCCCGGCTACACTGATATGGAGAAACTGGAGATCGCCCGGCGCCATCTAATTCCCAAGCAACTGGCCAATCACGGCATCTCGCACACCCAGTTGACCATCACCGACTCGGCGATCAAAATGCTCATCGACGGCTACACCCGCGAGGCCGGTCTGCGCAATTTGGAGAGGTCAATCGCTGCGGTGACGCGCAAGGTTGCTCGCCGTGTGGCCGCCGGAACGAAGGGCAAGCAGACGGTTGACGAGAAAGCTATCGCGAAACATCTGGGCCCTCGTAAATTCACCCGTGAGGCGCTCAGCCGTCGAGGACACATCGGGGTCGTTCCGGCGCTGGCCTACACCGCGGTGGGAGGTGATATCCTCTTTGTTGAGGCGACCGCGATGCCAGGCAAGCACATGCTCACGCTGACTGGTCATCTCGGCGATGTCATGAAGGAGTCGGCGCAAGCGGCGATGTCGTTTATTCGGTCGAATGCTCCGGCCCTAGGTCTGCCGGAGAATGCGCTGGAAAACCGCGAGATTCACATTCACGTACCGTCCGGGGCGGTTCCGAAAGACGGTCCGTCGGCCGGTATCACTATGGCGGTGGCGCTGGCATCGCTCCTGACTCAGACCCCCGTGAAACCATGCCTGGCCATGACCGGCGAGATTACCCTGCGTGGCGAACTTCTGCCGATTGGCGGCTTGAAGATGAAACTCCTGACTGCGGCCAGGGCGGGAGTGGAAACGGTCATCCTGCCGGAGGAAAACCGCAAGGATATTGTCGAGATCTCACCAGAGATTAGAAAGAAACTCAAACTTAAGTTCTTTTCCGACGTCCTCTCGGCAATTAGATTTGCGCTCGACAAGCCCGCCCGCAAGACTCCCGCAAGGTCCAAGCGGGCGTGCCGGAAAAACGCGTAAGCAAATTTTACCGGAGCGGCGATGTGAAACTGGTAACATCGGCTACCATGCGTTTGATCGATCGCGAAGCGATCGAAAAGTGTGGCATCCCTTCAGATACCCTGATGGAGAACGCCGGCGGCGCTATCGCCCTGCGCATTCTCACCGATCTCCTTCCCAGACCCGACTCCGCGAATGTCGCCGTGTTCTGCGGCAAAGGAAACAACGGCGGCGATGGTTTCGTGATTGCCCGCCATCTCGGGAAGGCCGGCGTCGATGTAGATGTCTTGTTCATTGGACCGGCATCGGAACTCTCGCCCGACGCCAAACGCAATTACGATCGCGCCGGCGAACTCGGCATAAGGCTGCGCGAAATCAAGGCCGTCTCCGATCTGCTTGCGGCGCTCGACTGCGATCTGGCTGTCGACGCAATTTTCGGAACCGGTTTTTCCGGTGCGCCGCGCGGTATCGCCGCTGAGATGATTGAATATATCAACGATCTTGGGACTATCGTGGTCGCGGTCGATCTGCCATCCGGGTTAAACGCCGACAACGGCGCGTGCGAAGGTGCGGTAGTTCAGGCTGACTACACGTTCACTTTGGCACTGCCGAAGTATGGGCTGTTCCTATCACCTGGGCGCGAAGCGTGCGGCGATGTTGAAATAGTTCCCATCGGCATACCTGATGAAGTGATCGACCAGTTCCCTTTGAAGATCGATCTCGCTACCGAAGAATGGGTGACATCGATTCTGCCACCGCGTAAACCTGACGGTCACAAAGGTGACTTCGGCCGTGTGCTTACGGTCGCCGGATCGACAGGCATGACCGGGGCCGCTGCGATGGCGGCGCTATCGAGCCTTCGCGCGGGCTGCGGACTGGCGAAGCTGGCCTGCCCGAAATCAACTCAGCCGGTCCTCGCCATGAAACTCACCGAGGTGATGACCTGTCCAATGCCTGATGTACGCAACAAGGGTGCATTCGCCCTGCGTGGGCTTGGTGAGATCAGAGAGCTGATCAGAGAACATGATTCGGTCATTCTCGGCCCCGGCATCGGGCGACATCATGAAACGTTCGAATTGATGCGGCGTCTGGTAGCGAAGCTCGACCGACCGGCCATCATTGACGCTGATGGATTGAACGCTTTCGAAGGTCACACTGATGTTCTTCGCGACTGTAAAGCATCACTGGTACTGACACCACATCCGGGCGAGTTCCAGCGCTTGTTCGGCAGTGTGCCGCCGCCGGAGCGGGAGATCGAAGCTCGCGCCGAGGCCGTGATGAAGTTTGCCTCTGACAACGGCGTGATAGTTGTCTTGAAAGGTTCTCCCACATTGACGGCCGCTCCGGACGGCCGGTGCTGTTTGAATCCCACCGGCAATCACGGCATGGCGACCGGCGGGTCCGGCGACGTGTTGTCAGGGATTATTGGCACACTGCTCGCGCAATGTCACGATCCATATGAGGCCGCTGTCGCAGGTGTGTTCATACATGGTCTGGCGGGAGATTTCGCGGCGGATGCCCTCACCCCGCGCGCTATGATCGCCGGCGACATGATCGACTTCCTGCCGGAAGTGTTTCAGATGCTGGAATAGCCAGGTCCAGCAGTTCCGGTAGGGCAGGTTTGTCTTCAAACCTGCTATTCTTTCGTGGCGGGGCGATTACGCTGACTTCTTCTCTGCCGCCTTGCGCTCGCGGACAGCGCGGATGTACTCGATCACCGCGGGCATAATCGACAGAATGATGATCGCGAGGATGACCAGGGAGAAGTTCTTCTTCACGAACTGCAGATTTCCGAAAAAGTAACCCGCCCAGACAAAAAGGGTCGTCCAGAGCACACCACCGATTACGTTGTAGGCAAGAAATCGGCGGTAGGACATCACGCCGACACCGGCGAGAAAGGGCGCAAATGTCCGGACAATTGGTACAAAGCGAGCGATGATAATAGTCTTGCCGCCGTACTTCTCGTAGAAGCGATGGGTCTTCTCCAGATATTCATGCTTGAGGAAGCGATAACGCCCCGGCTCGAAGGCCCGGTCGCCGATTCGCTCACCGATCCAATAGTTGGCGGTATCCCCTAAGATAGCGGCCACAGCAAGTAGCAGGGTGACAATCCACGGGTCCAGCGAGCCGGTAGCCGCGAAAGCTCCGGCGGCAAACAAGAGCGAGTCGCCCGGCAGGAAGGGCAAGACGACCAAGCCGGTCTCACAGAAGATGATCACAAACAGGATGGCATAGGTCCAGACCCCGTAGGCGTCAATGATTTCCTTGAGGTGTCGGTCAAGGTGCAGAACGAAATCAATTACGGTATTGATGAATTCCAAGAGTGTTCATCCAAGTGTATGTCAAACCCCTGCGGTTTTGACGTTTTCAAGTTCTCGCATGATGTCGAAACCGCAGGTGTAAACTACAATAGCTATAAAGGCAGGTTATCCTCATCTATGATCTCGTCAAGGATCTTCTCCATCTCCCACTTGCTGCTCTGCACAACCGAATACAGTTCCGCAAAAGTCTCAAACGCCTCACGTGACTTCAGCTCATCTGTTGAGTAGGAAACTTTCTCAACGGATTGAAGCTTTCCCACTATCGATGATAGTTCTTCAATCGTTTGCTTGCCTGGATAATAATGCAGCGAGTAATTGCGTCGGTCGAGAGAGTGTAAGATTGACCACTTGTACTTCGCATCGTACAGGAAGAACAACTCAGTGGATGGTATCGCTGATGGTCTTACATTTGATATTTTGACTCGATTCTCTATCATTACATTGGCAGCTTTGATTATCTTACTCACAGACTATCCTCCGGCGCGTTCGTCAAAATTCTTTACGTCAAGGTTCTTTAGCGTTTCGCGAAGCTCGCTAACGACTGACCGTTTCCTAGGTTCCGTAAGCTGTGTGCGATCTTCAGCCAATTTTGTCATTGAGGTGTGTAGCTCTTGGCACTGCGCTCTGAGTCTCTTGTTCCCGCGTATCTGACCGAGCACGTCATTGAGTATATTGATTACTTTATCCTGCTCCGTTGGTTCGCTCGCATTGAGTTCATTAAGCTTGTCGATCTTGGAATACAGCTCAGTCAAGGTCATCTGGAAAGAATAATTGATTAGTGCACTGAAGGCAGATGAGATGGCTTCTCGTTTCGCTACGAACAAGTAGATCGCAATTAGGGAAGCGATTATTGTTGCGACATCTGCTCCAATTGCTATAGCTTCAGTCACCCTAACTCCAAATCCTACTGCTGATGAATCCACGCAGCTGGCCTCTATCCCAATCACCTATTCACCAAGTCACTCACCGTAAGTGTTCATTCAATAATACAGCTTCTCGACGCCACCTGCAAGACGAAAATCAATATCCCGCTAATCTTCCTACTGTCAAGCCAACCTGCCTAACAGGTGCATGATGTCGAAACCGCAGGGATTCCGACCTGCTGTAAACGGCTACGGTTTCTGTAATAACGTACCGACCTCAGCCATTACCATCTCAAGTGTGATCTCTTTCATGCAGCGCATGAAAGCATCACCCTTTAGCGGACATTTGTTTTTCACACAACTGATACAGTCCAACTGATCGCGACATATCAGTCTCTTGTTATTAGACATGGGTGACGTCTCTTTGGGGTCATCCGCTCCTGAGAGCACTATCAACGGCACACCCACCGCAGCCGCCAGATGGGCCGGCCCGGAATCGTTGCCCACAAACAACGCTGCCCCGGAACAAACCGCCGCCAGTTCACGTAGCGAGGTCTTTCCCGCGAGGTTGATTACCGAGCCTGCTGAACCACCGGCATCGCTGACCATCTGATCGCCGATCTTGCGATCAGCCTCGGAACCGGCCAGCACAACTTTGAGATGATGTCGCTCAACCAGTTGTTTCGCGAGTGCCGTGTAGTTCTCCGTGCCCCAGCGGCGAGATTCACCCACGGCGCGAAACGCGATCACCGCATACTTGTCACTCTCGGCGACACCAAACCCTTTGAGCAGTTCCTGTCCGGCGGTGGTATCGATCTCATCGAGAAACATTTTCGGTTTGATGTAGTTGATACTCGACCCGGAACCACGGCGCAGCAAGTCGAAGTACAATTTGGAGCGATGTTCGGAGTTCAGCGGCTCGGGTAACGGCAGGGGCTTGGACAAGAGCAGGCGGCGACCGTCAGCGATGTATCCGATTCGTTCTTTCACTCCGCCCAGCTTGAACGAAGACGCCGCCCCGAACGACGGCGGCAGGATGTAGCCAACTTCGAACTCACCGGGGGATATGATTTCTTTCACCTTGAAAATGGCGATCACTCCGTGTACGTGCTGTGGTGGGATGGTCAGGACCCGGTCGATCCCGGGATTGCGTGTGAACAGTTCCGCCAGCGGCTCCGGGGTAAGCACGGTAATCTCCGCGCCCGGGTAAGCCTCGCGGGTTTCGTTGATCATCGGCAGCGCCATAATGCAGTCGCCGAGGTGGTTGGGCGTACGTATGAGCACTCGTGTAGACATCAGCTTATATACTGGCTTTCCAATTCGATCCGGTTCAACAGATATTGCTTGAGCTCTTCCAGATAGCGGTCTTTGGTTTCCCGCAAAAAAATCTCGCTTTCCAGCAGGGTCAACTGAGAAATGCGACCATCGTCAAAGCGCCCTTTGGCAATTTCCAACCTTTTCTCGGCCAGCCCGATCTGCTTACGGATAATGTCGAGCCTCTGATAGCTGACGTCAAGCTTGTTGACCAGGTTCACAATCGTTGCCCGGGCCGAACGTTGAGCGCGGGTGAATTCGTAGTTGGCCTGCTCTGCCTGATAGCGGGACGCTCGTACTGCGGCACTTCCGGCGCCGCCATCCCACAGCGGCAGTCTGAATTGAAGGGCGACCGTCCAGCTATCGGTAGAGACGTTTTCCTCCATCGAACCGCCGGAACCGTTGTTATCGACAATGCGATCAGTTTTTATCTTTTGGTTGCCGAAGGCGTACGATGTCGCCAGGTCTCCGGTCAGACCATGACCGGCGGCGGCGTAGTCGGCTCCGCGTTTCGCCTTGGCATACTCATGGGCCGCCTTCGTAATCGGGGTTGCACTCTCCCACTGGGCTATGAGCCCTTGTGTCATCGCCTGGTCGAGATGGGCCGTGGCCTCCGGTTCGGCCAGCTCCAGCGGCTCATTCACGTCCAGATCGAGAAGCGTTGCCAACTCTCTCTTTGTTTCCCCAAGCTGAGTCTCGGCGGCACGGCTCTCCAGTTCGGCGTCGAGTTTGTTCGACGACGACAGTAGGAAATCTTCCTCGGAAAGCACGCCATCCGATAGCTTGGCGGAATCGATACCTTCCTGAAGGCGAGCCTTTTCGAGCCTATTGGCCGCCATCTGTGCCTTGAGCGTCTGCTGGATTACGCCCAGATAAGCCTCGGTGACCTCTTTCCTCAGAGCGGCGGTCTGCTCCAGACGAGTTACTCGCGCAATTTCAAGATCGTCTTTCCGGTTGTTCAATTCGTTCCTGACCGATGATGGCCGAAACAGTGACTGCTGAAGACTGAAACTGAACGAGCCCTGTTTGCTGTACTGATCGACGAAAAGGCCGGAGAGCGGTTCGTAACGGGTGTCCGGATACCGCTTGTCCTCGGAGACCAGGTCCGCCGTGGCAGTGATTGTGCCGCCGGTGAATAGAGTCTGCTTCAGTTCAACAAATGAATTGAAATCCAGATTGCGCGTCCTGAACGGCTGGCGATCCAGCGGATTGCGATAAGGCTGGTAAGCCTGAGCCTTCCGGTAGCTCGGCAGCGAGCCGTTGATCGAAATTTCCGGCAGGTACATGTTGATCCGCCGCGCCGAATACAATTGCTCGGCGACTTCGAGATTTCCCTCGATCATTTCACCGCGCATGGTCTGTTTCAGGGCAATGTCCAGCGCCTGGTCCAGTGTAAGCTCTCGCGCAACAGCATGATCAGTTGCCACTACCAGTGGTAGCGCAGCGAGTGCCAGTGCCGCAACACACGTGCCTGCATATCTCAGCGTCCTGTGTATCATGATGACCTCTGTTAGAGAAGAAGATTATTCGTATCTGAGTGACTCGATAACGTCAAGCCGGGCCGCCTTGCGCGCCGGATAGATACCGAAAACGATACCTACCGCCGTCGATACTCCCGCCGCCAGCACGACAGAGTACAGTGACACGATAGTCGCCCAACCTGCGTAAAACGATATTGCTCTCGATATAATGTATCCGAATACCAGGCCGATGGCGCAGCCGAGCAGGCAGATGACCACCGCCTCGAGCAGGAATTGGCGCAGGATATCACTCTGCCGAGCGCCGACCGCGCGGCGCACGCCGATTTCGCGGGTACGTTCCAGAACTGTCGCCAGCATGATGTTCATGATGCCGATTCCACCCACCAGGAGCGACAGACCCGCAATTGCGCCCATAACGATATTGAAGATCTGCTGCGTTTTCTGCGACTGGCGAAGCAGCGATTCCGGTACCACGATCTCGTAGTCTTGAACACCGCCGTGACGCCGTCTGAGAATCTGCTCGATCAGACTGGTCACCGCCGGTATGTGAGTGAGATCAGTAACCGAAACCGTAAGTTGGTCGATCTCCGGCGTATTGTAGGCCTGAGCCTCCTCGGTTTCTGCATTCATCGGGCCATGCCGCCTAAAGCTGGCACTTGCACTCTGCGGGGGAATACGATCAAACTTCTTGACCGCCGCACGAAACGGAATATAGACGTCTTCGTTGAAGTTCTTCAGTTCCAGCCCCTCGACCTTCCCCCGGCCTATATACTTGTCGGCCATGACCCCGACTACGGCGAAATCAAGATCGCCGATCCGCACACTGCGGCCGATTGGGTTCTCAAATGCAAACAGCTCGCGCTTGGCCTTGGAACCCAGCACGCACACCTGGGAAAACTCATCGTTGTCACGTGGTGTAATGAACCGCCCGTTCTCAACGTCGATTGACGACGAGTATATGAATGATGGCACGGTAGCTACTACGCGAACGGCGGCTTCGTTACCACCGTACGAGATGGTAGAAACAGGCTCGAACCGCTGGGGCACGACGTTACTCACCAGTTGGGAGAACAGGGCGATATTCTGACCATCCTCCAGGCAGAGACCGGGCGACAGTCCCAGCGCCTGGGACGTCCCCGGTGTCTCTTCCGGTATGCGGGCATTGATAATGATGTTGTTGATACCGAGAATCGAAATCTGCTCCAGCGCTTCCTGCTTGGCGCCCTCGCCGATGGATAACATCGACACCACGGCGGCGACGCCCATAATCACACCCAGCATGGTCAGGAACGTGCGCAGCTTGTGCGCGCTGAGCGAATCGAACGAAATCTGAAAAACGCGGCGGTAGTCCATAGGTCGCTTACCGGCCCCGACGTCCACCGCCCGGTCGCGCGGCTCCGTCCGGTGATGGTCGCTGGGGCAACTGACGGCCCTTGTTCAGTTCCGGTTCGGTCGCCTTCTCGCCCGGAAGGGTCGGTTCACCGATGGTTGGATCCACCAAGCACACCTTCTCTCCGCCCTGCAGACCCGACGTGATCTCGATTTCCATGTCACTGCGGCGACCAACCTGTACCTCTACTTCGCGTTTGTTTTCAAGATACACCACCGTGCGGCCCTCCTTCTCAAAGACCGCTTCAAGAGGGACTTTGATAACGTCCGGTATCTGATCGATGACTATGCGGCACGACGCCGACATCCCGGGCTTGAGTTGCTCATCTTTTTCGAGCAGGACAATCTCCACGTCGAACACGTTTATCTTGGAGCCGGGGTCCTTGCGGCGAGCCAGGGTGCTCTTTTTCCGCACTTCGCCGCGATAGGTCTTGCCCGGAACAGCGTCGAGAGAGACAACCGCTTCCTGAGCCGAGTCAACTTTGGAGGCGTCGACTTCGGAAACAGTCGCCTTGACCACCATTTCCGAGAGATTGGGCAGGTTGATCAGCCCCTGACCCGGCCACGGCGAATCGCCGTCCTGGACCTTGGCCGACTGGCCGCCTTTCCAGATTTCGAGGTAGACCACCATGCCGGGAATAGGCGCGGTGATCGTAAGTTGATCCAACTCGCGCTGGGAGGCCGCCACCTTGTCGCGCGCCCGCTGAACTTCCAGTTCCGCCTTTTGTACGTCGCCGGTAAGCTGGTCGAGCTTGCCCTGGTAGTTCAGGCGCGCCAGATCGAGTTCAAGTCGTGCTTCTTCTGCCAGGCGCGGCGCTTCATGCTTCTGCTCGTCATTCTTGCGCTCGGCCCGCTGAAGCTCCAGTTCGAGATTCTTTTTCTGGATAGTGTATTCCTGGCGGGCGCGCTCCAGAGTCGTCTGATTGATCTTGAGATTCGACTGATAGTCGGTCAGCTCCGTTAATTGCTCGGTGGCATCGAAACGGATTACCGTGTCGCGCACTTTCACCATCGAGCCTTCCAGGGCCATCCAGGTGATTTGAAGACCCCTGATCGGCGGCGCGGAAATAATGAACGCCTGAGCCGCATCGACTGTGCCAGTGGCCTGCTGGGTGATACGCAGCGGCCCGGTTGCCACTGTGATCGTGGGGATGTCGGACGACTTGGTGAAAATGACGTTGACACCCAGGTAGCCCGCGACAATGATAACAGCCGCCAGAATACCGATTGAGTATTTCTTCACAGGAGATCCTCGTTGGTTGGTCTTGTCTCACAACAGCCGTAACGGTCTTGTCTCTTCCATTGAATAGTAATCATTTTACGTTTGCTTTGCTTCTAAGTTGCCATCCACCGGCCTGATCTTCCAACGATTGTGCGTCCAGAGCCACTGTTCCGGCCGGCTTCTGATATGGTATTCAAGAAATCTCAGATAGGCTACAGTCATCGCCGCGATATCAGCCTCTTCGTCGCCGGACTGCGGCGCCCTGATCACCGGACCCGTTATGATCACGTGACGGTCAAATTTTTCGCGACAAAGCAACATGGGGACAATCGGGCAACCGCACTTTACCGAAAACAGGGCCGGCCCGCGCGCAATCGCGGCCGGACGACCGAAAAAATCCATCACCAGAGTCCCGGTGGAAGAATGTTGGTCGGCCGCCATCAACACCAGCCGATTCTCTTTCAACGAACGGAGCACTTGCCGGGCGTTCGCCGGAACCTCCAGGATATTGATGCCCATGCTGAGCCGAAGATTAATGACCAGTTCGTTTATTCTGGGATTGCTCTGCGTAAGGGCAAGGGCATCAATGGGAATGCCGTTTTGAGCAAGAAGCGCCGCCAGAATTTCCCAGTTCCCGAAATGAGCGGTGGCAAGGACTACCCCCCGACCCTCCTTCAAAGTCTCGCGGAGAATGTCCAGCGGGGCCGGATCAGCCAGGGCCAGAATGCCCTGTCCCCCCATCCTGCGGTATCGGGCGAGTTCAATCACAGTGCGCCCGATGTTGGCAAAAACATCGCGCACCAACGAATTGATTTCTTCGTTTGTGAGCGTACCCCCCAGTGCTCGCCTGACGTTGTCAGTAGCGATCCGTCGCCGCGAAGGGAGCACGCGATGGGCGATCAGACCCAGCCCGACACCCAGCCGGTCGGCCGCGCGGGCCGAGAGCATCTCGGCCACAGCCATGCCCGCACGCGCGGCCAGGTATTCGAGATTATCGCTCAGCGTCGCCATGGCTCGTCGTCATCCGTGTCTTCAGGGTGGTCGGGATCACCATAATCAAAGTCAGTCGAGGCCAGACGTTCCTCTTCCTCCCACTTCCGGTGGTACGCCCGGCGTTTCCTGAGCCAGAGGATGAATCCGATTACTGTGATAATTGAGAGAACCAGCCAGAAATACATCGTATCCGCCAATAGACCTACCAGATTAAATCGACCCTGCAAATATACGCGAAACTCAGACTCGAAATCAGCATATTTCGAACCGGTGGACGCAACCAGGGCGCGGTCGATCGAAGCCCCGCGCGCGATTTCATCAAGGAAGATTTGTACACCATCGATGCGATAAGTGTCAAACAGGTACTGGACGGCCAGATATGATTCCGAGTAGGCCAGATGCGCTCTTGATTCAGCAAACCGGTTGACCTGATCGATTTCCTGCAACGGCACAAATTGGCCGATGACAACCGCCAGGTTCATGGTCAGGTTGTCTGCCCACGACCATTCCATCGAGACGATCATCGCCAGGCCTTCATCAAACCAGCGCGGAGCCTCATGCAGTCCGGTTCGATGGGCCAGCGCGAGGTGGGAGTATTCGTGGCTGAGCAACTCCTGCAAAGGGCGGCTGAGCGGAAAACTGTCGGGCGATTTGATCACGATCCGCTGCCGCACCGGAATCGCCGCCGCCGCGCCCCAATCCGGAAAGAGCCCGCCGATCAGGCTGTCGAAATCCGTCTTATTTTCCGTCAGAAATATCTCTGCCGAAAAAGACAGATCATCGCTCAGAAGCTTTTGCAATCGGGTGCGGGTCTGTTGAAGGGTCGAATCGGCCAGTGTGACGTACTGCGGGTGATCAAAGTAGTAAGTGAACTGACCGCGCTGAACCGGCGACGTCTCTGCTCGCCCGATACGACAGAGCAAGACTACGGCCAAACAGACAATCGCGACGTATCGCAGACTCATCTGGGTAATATAGTCGATCGGCAGTAACTTGGGTAGCTCTCAGGCCTAAAGTGGCTGGCCGATGCCCCTAAGGCCGGCTCAGCAGTTGCCCACTGTTACTCTTGCCCACCCGCAAAACAACATACCCGGATTCCCTCAGGGGGAATCCGGGTTCAGGATTGAGAATAGCTCGCCGAGCGAACTACTTCTTTGTGGTGGCCGCCGGAGCCGGAGTTGCCATCAGCTTCTTGACCTGGTCTTCGCAGAGTTTGGCTGCCTCGGCTGGACTCATACCGGCCAGTTTCTTGTGGCACTCGTCGGTGCAGCAGGCATACTCCTTACCCTCATAGGTGAAGGTTTTGGTGTTGGCGTTCGGCACGAATACCATGCCGCAGCCGCAAACCGCGAGTGTGTTCGCAAACCCGTGATGACCCATAGTCATTGTCATCGCCGGCTTTGTCGGTGTTTCCTTGCCGGTCTGTGCCGGTGCCGTGACCACCTGGATCATGACCAGCGCCAACACTGCCAGCATTGCAACGATGATTCTCCTGTTCATATATCCTCCTTGAAAGGTAGTTAACGACGATGGTCGATGTGGCCATCGATTCTTTTCATGCTATAAAGTAGATTAACACGGTCCTATTCTGTGCACATGAAAACTTGTACCTTAGTTCTTTGTGTCAGGTTCCATAAACACTATGTCTTCGCGTTAGGTTCCCAAGACATGCACGAATCCGGGAAACCCGCAGATTGAAGGACGAAGCCGAACAATAATTCTCCCGAATACGAGACACTTAAGGCTTAACAACAGAGCCCAAATAGCAGGCCCAGGTTCATGAAAGCAGCCGCTATACCAAGCCTACCAACTGGTGCAGGCGATCGATCTCGCTGCGTGTTAGTTGGCGGAACTGGCCCGGCTTGAGTTGCTTCAGCTGAATTCCGGCAAACTCGACTCGCCGTAGCCACTTGACTGGATGACCAACCAGCTTGCACAACTGCTTCACCTCCCGCTTGCGCCCTTCCGTCAGAATAAGGCGAAGCCGAGTCTGGTCGGCTGGGTAGCCCAGAATCGAAACCCTGGCGTGGCCCGTGGCGCCGTCTTCCAGCTTGATACCGCGTTTGATTTTCTCAACGCTCTCTTTTGTGAATCGGCCCTCGACCAGCGCTTCGTAGATCTTCGTCACCTGGTAACGCGGGTGAGCCAGACGATACGCCAGGTCGCCGTCATTAGTCAGCAGCAATACCCCCTCGGCGTCGTAATCGAGTCTGCCGACCGGGTAGACTCGGTGTTGCAGGCCTTTCAGGCATTGGACGACGGTGCGCCGCTTGAAGGGATCATGAAGCGTAGTCATGGTCATCGCCGGCTTGTTGAGGATGACATATATTTTTTCTTCAACCGGACGGGCCTCGACACCATCAACCTTGACCACGTCATTATCGGTATCAACCACCGCGCCACGCTCTTCGAGAGTGTGGTCGTTAATAGTGACTTTGCCCTCGGAAATAAGGGTGTCGGCCCCACGACGGGACGTAATCCCGCACAGGGACAGATATTTGTTAATACGGATTAAGGACACGCCAGGTAGCGCTCCTGCAAACGCCGGATACCGATCTCAGGTTTCACTGGCGCCGGTGGCGGCCGGCTGACCGGTCACCTCTGAGTGGTCTGCTTCGTCGAGTCGGTCGTCCTGCGATTCTGTTGATTCGCCGCCTCTCTTGAGAACAATCCTCGAAACAACCTCGGTCACGCTCTCTTCGCTCGTCTGCTCAACACCTTCCGGGATGCCGTCTTCGAGACGTTGACGTCTTTCAGGATCGAACGTGCCGTCGATTATATTCAGCTTCATCAGCCGACCCTGATCGTCGACTTCCAACTCCAGTTCGGTCTGACGGCGCGGTTCCTCGGCCGCAATCATTTCCTCGATCTCGGACATCTTGGGCAAATCCTCGATGCGCGCCAGACCGAAGTATTTCAGAAACTCGTCGGTCGTGCTGTATTGAAGCGGCTTGCCGACCGAGTTGGCGCGACCGGAGATTCTGATGACCCCTTTTTCAAGCAGCGTGTGGAGCACCCCATCGGAGGCCACGCCGCGAATGTGCTCGATGTCCGTCTTGGTGGTCGGCTGACGATAAGCTACAACGGCGACCGTTTCCAGGGCTGCACGGCTCAGACGAGATTGCCGCCGCCTGGCAAACAGACTCTCCACCACGCCTTCGTATTCCGGCAGGATGTAGAACTGATAGCCTCCGGCGATTTCGCGGATGCGGAAGCTGGAACCGGATGCCGCATACGCGGTGTTGAGATCGGCCACGGAGCGTGCCGCCCGCGAAGGCGTCAAATTCTCCAGAACGCTGGTCAACCGCCGCACCGGCAACGGTTCCGGCGAAGCCATAATAAGCGCTTCTATTTTGGTAGTCAGAAATTGTTCGTCGGTCATACGGTTATATCCTGCTGGTCGGTGTAGGCATAGTCAACAATATCTACGTCGCGAAGGGGTGCGTCGATGGCCTCCCCGGGGTAAATCCTGATCTCCGAGAACGGCACCGCCTGATACAGGCGAATCCGGCGCGTGCGGGCCAATTCCAGAAGCGCCACCAGCGTCACTACGGCCACGATCTTGCGCGGCATATCGGCGAACAAGTCCATAAACGTGGCTGACTGACGCTCCCGCAGCATTTGCACGACAAACATCATTCGCTCTTCAATCGTCACCCGTTGGGCGGTCACCTCGTGAAAGACCGGTTCCGGCTGTGTCGTCATGACTGCCCGGAAAGCCATGACCAGGTCGTACAACGAAGTCACCGGCTGCAGTTCGACCACTTCCTCGACACGGTTTACCGGCGACGGAGGCACGAAATTCCGCTCTTCGATCCGCGCCCGCTCGTTGAGAAGCTCCCCGGCCTCCTTGTACTTCTTGTACTCGACCAGGGCCATGATCAGTTCTTCGCGGGGATCCGGTTCGTCGGGATCGGTTTCATCGTGCGGTAAGAGCAGACGGGTCTTGATACGGATAAGCGTGGCCGCCATCAGAATAAACTCGCCCGCCACCTCCAGGTCGAGATTCTCAATCATCTCAACATAGCGCAAATACTGGCTGGTGATACGGGCGATCGGAATATCGTAAATATCGACTTCTTCGACCTTGATAAGGTGCAGAAGCAAATCGAGCGGTCCGCTGAAAATGCCCAGGTTGACCCGGTAGTTTTCGGTTCGGCTGTCGACTATCGCTTCGGTCATTTCTTTTTCTCGCGGTAGGTCATCTTCATGGCCGACCGAACTTTTTCCATCACGTTCTGCGCTCTCTGGCGGGCGCGATCCGCTCCGGTGGCAAGCACGTCCCAGACATAATCAGGCTTCGTGACCAACTCGGCGCGGCGCTCACGAATCGGCTGCAGGTTAGCATTGAGATTGGCTGCCAACTTCATCTTGCAGTCAACACAACCCAGCGCGCCGGATCGGCAATCGGGCGCGATCTCTACCTCAGGTTTGGAACTGTAGATTCGATGCAGCAAATAGACCGGACATTGCTCCGGGGTGCCGGGATCGCCCTGGCGGATTTTCTTCGGGTCGGTGAAATAGCTCCTTATCTGCTTCTCGGTCTGCTTGTCCGTGAAGTCAATCGGGATATGATTCCCCAGCGACTTGGACATCTTGCGATTATCGCTGCCGGGGATAAGCGGAATCTCGGTCAGAAGCGCTGCCGGCTCAACGAATACTTTCTTGTAGAGAGCGTTGAACCGCCGGGCCAGATCGGCTGCCAGCCAGATGTGCTTCTCCTGATCCTTCCCGACCGGCACTTTGTGGGCGTTGTAGATGCAGATATCTGCCGCCTGCAGGACCGGATACCCGAGAAAGCCGTATGAATCAAGCCCTTCTTCTTTCTTCTCCAGATAAGTGGGAAGACGCGACAACGTAGGGACACTGATCAGCATCGAAAAAATCAGGTGGAGCTCGGCGTGCTCCTTGACCTCGGATTGGACAAACATGGCGCATTTGTCCGGGTCCAGCCCGGCCGCCAGCCAGTCGACGGTCATCTGGAAAATCCGGTCTTTGAGGATACCGGTGTTCTCGTAATCCCCGGTCAGGGCGTGCCAGTCCACGATGCAGCAGTACATCCAGTAGTCGTTCTGGAGCCGGATCCAGTTCCGGAGGGCCCCTTCGAGATTACCAATATGGAGCGCCCCGGTCGGCTGCATACCGGAGAGGATGGTTTCTTTCTTCGCGGTCGTCTCGGTCACACTACACTCTTAGTAGGGCAGGAGCCCCGCGCTCCTGCCACTTGCTCGTTCGTAGGGCAGAACCCCTTGGCGGTTCTGCCATCTGCCTTTCCGTAGGGCAGAACCCCTTAGTGGTTCTGCCACTTGCCTTTCCGTAGGGCAGAACCCCTTAGTGGTTCTGCCACTTGTTCATCTGTAGGTCAGGACCCTTGTGGTCCTGACACCCGCGAGTCAGGAGGTCAAGCCTCCTGACCTACGG
>Ga0315278_10000324_pt1 | contig 42578 bp, 36 predicted proteins | sample YL17G06_0_MG_FD_203880 | JGI IMG/M metagenome (GOLD analysis project Ga0315278, IMG submission 203880) | Sediment microbial communities from Yellowstone Lake, YNP, Wyoming, USA - YL17G06_0 | ecosystem: Environmental > Aquatic > Freshwater > Lake > Sediment | place: USA: Wyoming | collected... | reverse complement strand
TCCTCCTTTAAGTCTCACAAGATTGGGGGGGGTACCAGTCGGACGACCGACAAAAGCGTCATTTCCCTCATCGGGTCAGGGGTAGGGAGACTTGAAGGAGGGTTTTAAGGGTCTGGTACTACGGGCATTTCTCTGGGGATTTAGATTTAGGGAAGATTCGCCTGGGTGAGATTCACCTGGGCTTTGTCTGAGGGGATTTAATGGTGGGTTTGGCAGACCTTGGTAAACTTGTGCGAGAAAGCTTCGTCGTGCCTTGTCGCTGCGGCAGATTTCTGACACGCTTTGCTCACAAGAAACCAATGATGCTGTCCAAGAGATATGGACCCACAGGCCGGAGGCAACGTTGAGCCAAGACAAGCACCTAGGGTTTTTGCGCCGGGCGATCGCCTTGTCGTCCAGGGCCGGACTGGAGTTTTGTACCGGAGGACCGTTCGGCGCAGTCATCACCAAAGACGAGCAGATCATCTCTGAGGGAATGAACCGGGTCGTCGTGAGTCACGATCCCACGTGGCATGCCGAGATGGAGGCGATTCGCTCCGCCGCAGTGAAGCTGCAGACGTTCAAGCTTGACGCATGCACACTCTATACGTCCGCCGAGCCTTGTCCGATGTGCCTCGCGGCGACCTACTGGGCTGGGATCAAGACTATTTATTATGCGGCCAGCGTTGACGATGCAGCTCGTTACGGTGATTTTGACGACAGTTTCATCTACCGTCAGCTGCAACTGAGCAAAGACCAACGGCAGGTGCGGTCAACGCAGCTACTGCAAGAAGAAGCGGCGCAGGTATGGCGGCTTTATCAAGCGAAGCCGAATAAAGTCCCGTATTGAGGCGAGGCTCGGCCCGCCCACGGGTATTGCCGTGAAGGCCTTGAGGGATCAACTATGGGCGTTTGATCAGCCAATTCACTAGGTCGATTTTGGTGACGATATGCAGCGGGCAACGCTTGCCATCGACGACGACGACCGATGGTGCATGCATCAAAATCTCCTGCAGTGCACTGATCGGTGTGGTGTCTTCAACCGTTGGGACGGCGCGATCGAGGACATCGGCCAGCAGATCCGTGGTGGTGATGTCGCCAGAGGAAAGGTACTTCAACAGATCGTCTTCTTTCACCATACCGATCAAACTGCCGTTGTGGACGACGGGAATTTGCGAGATTCCGCGACCGGTCATCACTTCGACGGCTTGACTCACCGTGTCCGAGCTTTGCAGAGTGATGAGCTTTTGTTTGACGGTGAGGAGCTGGCCGACGTTGCCTTGAATGGTGTTGACGCCGGTGAAGCGGTTGTCGCGCATCCATTTATCATCGACAAATTTGGTCATGTAGTTGCGCACGCCGTCTGGCAAAATAACGACGCAATTTTGTCCGCGCTGTAGCTTCTTCGCTTCCTTCAGCGCAGCATATAGTGCCGAGCCACTGGAGCCGCCGCACAGCAGGCCTTCCTCGCTGATCAGACGCCGGGCCAATTGAAACGATTCACGGTCGGCGGTTTTAACCCACACATCGACCAGGCTGCGATCGAGGACTTTGGGAATGAAATCGTAGCCAATGCCCTCGACTTTGTACGAGCTGATCGGAGCTGGGCCGGCCAAGAGGGAGCCGATGGGATCGACGCCGACGATCACGCACTCAGGCGCGTGCTGCTTGATCTTAAGGGCGACGCCGGTCAGTGTGCCGCCAGTGCCGGCACCCATGACCACCATATCGACCTTGCCGTCTAGATCATCCAAGATCTCCTGGCCGGTGCCCTCAAAGTGGGCGTCGGGATTGGCAGGATTGGAGTATTGATCGAGGATATGCGCGTTCGGTAGCTCGCGCTGCAGGCGCGCGGCAACACCGATATGGCTGTCGGGTGAATCAAACGCAGCATCGCTCGGGGTGCGGATGATTTCAGCGCCAAGGGCTTCGAGGACGACCTGCTTTTCGCGGCTCATCTTTTCCGGAAGGGTGATGATGACCCGGTAGCCTTTGACCGCTCCAGCTAAGGCGATGCCGATTCCGGTGTTACCGCTGGTCGGCTCGATCAAGGTGTCGCCTGGCTTAATCCGGCCGCTCTTTTCGGCTTCGATCACCATGCGGTAGCCGATGCGGTCTTTGACCGAGCCGCCGGGATTCAAAAATTCGCATTTAGCGTAGATATTGCACTCGAGGTTGGCGCCGATCCGGTTGAGTTTCACCAGCGGGGTGCGGCCAATCGTTTCGAGGATGGAGCTATAACGCATGGAGTTCCCTTACTTTCGGGGCGGTGGAGCGCAATCGGACTTGAGCCGGACGTCGGCCTCGTGCTAATGACCTTGGCCAAACAGTGGGGCTTAGGGCAGTGTTTAGCGCGTCTTACGCGGCCCTGCCAAGTGATTTCAGGGACCTTTTGTCAAATCTCATCTGCCATAGCTGCCGTCAAGTCTCTGATCTTACGCCACCAGTGCCGCGTTCGGCTAGTTGTCCGCGTTGTCTGAGCGACCTGCGTTGCTGCCTCAACTGTCGGTTTTTCGACGCTGATGCCCACCATGGCTGCCGCGAGGAACAGGCCAGTTGGGTCAAGGAAAAGGACCGCGGTAACTTCTGCAGCTATTTCTCGCCGGCCACGGCGCAGGTCGATCTGGCAGCGCACACGGCGGCTGCCAAAGCCAGTCTGGACGCGCTTTTTTCCGGGCTGCCAGGGCCGCCGCCCGAGGCGCCGGCGGCGGCCGGGTTGAGTGCTGATCTCGAACGATTTTTGCGGTCTAAACGCTGAGATGTCAAAGCCTTGACGCTCACTAAATCTTGACGCCGTCAATCGATAAGTGAAACAATCTTAGGTAGCACGTCCTGCCCTGCCCACTCCGGGCCATCGGTATCCCTGCCGCATCCTCACCCTGGAAGTTTCATGTTCAAGAGACCGCTCGTCGCCATCGACATCGGCTCCTCCGCGATAAAACTCGTGGTGCTGACCGGTGGTAAGCAGAAAAAACTGCATGCGGCAGGCCTCGAGGTATTGCCTGCGGGTGCCGTAGTGGACGGTTCGATCGTCGATGCCGAGATTGTCGGCGAGGTACTCAAGACCTTGCTCAAACGCCTCAAGATAGGCACGAGAGGACGGCGTGCGGCCATTTCTCTCGGCGGTAGTTCGGTACTGATCAAGAAGGTCATGATCGCGGCTAAGGATAAAGAGTTAGCCGAGCAAGTGTTTTATGAGGCTGAACAGCAATTTCAGGCCGATATGGCTGACATCTACTTTGATTTCTATGCGCTACCCGAGGCGCCAGTCGCTTCGGATCCGACCAAGGCCAAGGCGTCGGTGGATGATAAGGGCCAGCCGGTGCTGCTGGTTGGTGCCAAGCGCGAAATGGTCGAGGCGTATTTGGCCCTCGTTCGCTCCCTTGGCATGCGCACTGGCGTGGTGGAATGCGGTGCCTTCAGCGTCGCTAATATGTTTGAGTATAGCTACGGCAGCGTCCAGGGCTTGACCGCGCTGGTCAACGTCGGCGCTGCACTGACACAACTGTCGCTGGTCGCCAATGGCAACTACGTCTTCACTCGGGAGATCGCCATCGGTGGCGATGACTATTCGCGGCGCATCATGGAGTTACTGAGCGTCGATCGGCCAAATGCTGAGACCCTGAAAGTCGCGGTATCCCAAGGTGATGCCAACGTTCCACAGCAGCTCCACCAGGTCCTCGGCGAACTCAATGAGCAACTGGTTGGTGAGCTTCAGGTGTGCATCGACTATTTCTTTCAAAATGCTGAGGCTACCGACCGCGCTGCTAGTTTAAACAGTATTTATTTAGTTGGCGGTGGTGCTCGGACTCTTGGCCTGGATGCAGCGCTTGCCGCCACCCTGCAGATCCCCGTGCAAATCGTCAACCCGTTCCAACGGTTGGAGATCAACCCGAAAAAGTTCAGCACCGATTACCTGATGATGCAAGGCCACCTCTACGGCGTCGCTGTCGGCCTTGGCCTGCGCGCGCTAAACGACCAACGCTAGTCCTCGTTTCCCCCAGCGGACAGATACCCTCATGATTAAAATAAACTTATGCCCGCTCGACGAACTCGACAGCCCGTATTGGTACGTGCCGGATGTGGTCGCCGCCGCTATTGTCGCCGTGGCGGTCTTCTTCGCGACTCAATATTATCTTGGCAACATTCAAGATCAGATCGATGTCGTGGTTGCAGAGGCGGCGAGCCTCGATGAAAACACCGCCAAGCTGACGCCAGATCTCGAGAAGTTTAAAAACCTCGGTAAGGATATCGCCGATCTAAACAGCAAGCTCAGCGCTCTTAAGTCGATCACTGTGTCGAAGATATCCAAATACAAACCAGTCATTATTCTCGAACACTTGCAGAATCTTAAACCTGAGGGTGTCTGGTTTGAAACGGTGCGGATCGGATTCAATGTCAATGCCGCAAAGACAGGTGCCGCAGGGGGAGCAGGCTCGCCGCAGCCAGCCCAGGCCCAGGCCCAGGCCCAGGCTCAGGAAGTCAACGAGGACGGCTTTGAGGTTAAGGGCCAGGCATTTGACCATATCCTCACCGCTGAGTTTATGACGGCGATTCGTTCAACGGAGAACCAAGAGATCGATTCCGGAGATCTGCGCACCCAGGTGTACTTCAATGAATTGACACTGATCGATGCAAATATCAACAAGGCCGCGGCTGGTCGAGAGTTTCCCGAAATGGCGAACTATCCCGTATTCAATCTGCGTGGACATTTTAGCGAGCGCAGTGCTCAGGCCCATCCAGTGACCCCAGAGCAACCGTCAGTGGGTGCGATAGACAAGGGGCCGAAGGCGCCGGCCGATGCTCCGGTCGCGCCTCCGGTGCAAGCGCCGGTCGGAGGGGATGTTTCGCTGCGGCATGCTCCGCTTCGTGGTGGGAACGCTGAGTCAGACATGGAGCGCAGTCGGCGCTTTTAAAGGGATCAGTATGGCGATGTCGGTCGAGGAACTAAAGGAACGTTACAAGCTACTTCCAGTTTGGGGTCGGCTAGCCATTGCATTTGTGATCGGCTTTCTGCCAGGAATCTATCTTTATTTTGATGAAGGAGATGCGCTTGCGCAAAAGTTGGTGGAATCACAGACCACTGTGCAGACAAGTCGCGGCAAGTTCGAAGATGCCCGTAAGAAGAAGTCGAACCTGCCGCAGCTTGAAGAGCAAATGGCTTATACCGAAGATCAGCTGGCTAAAGCCAAGCTTAAGTTACCAGACCACATCATCATTGAGGATATCTTGCAGAAGACCGCGATGATTGCCAAACAGACTGGAGTGCAGCTTACGGTCTTCAATCCCGCGGCTGATATTTCCCATACTGTTCCTTACCAGTACATCGAAGCACCTATTGCCACGGAAGTCGTCGGTCATTTCAGTCAGATTGCGAGCTTTTTCGATCAGATGATCCACCTCGATGGAACGATTTTTATGCGGCGCATCGAGCTGACTAGACAAGATGCTAGCGATAAGGCTCGCGCAGGTGGTGATGGTGGTGCTGGTGTTATAGGTGAAGGTGATCCGCGTAAGAAGTCGGCCTATGAGAAGGCACAAGATGCACGGCAGAATCTCATGGTGCATGCGAAGTTCGACATCGTCGTCTTCCGATCCTTAAGTGAGCAGGAGCGTCTTGCAAGTTTGACTCAAACACCGGCAAATGCGAGCAAACCAAAGCGTACTCCGCCGTCTCCCGCCGCCGACGGAGCTGATCCTGCTGCTGCTGCTGCCTCCAGCGAGCGGCCACCAAGTGCTGGTGACTAACCGGTGCTTAACTGTTTTAAGAGGTGCTAGCGTGCTTTGGTCCAGAACACATTTAATTCCGCTGCGAGTGACCGCGCGCACTAGCGTGCGCTGGTTGCTTTGGGCCATGGCCTGCTTCGCCACGCAAAGCGTCATCGCTGAAGAGGACATTGTCAGTCCGGCCAGCGACCTTAAAAGTGTGCACAGAACGCCTGAAGGAAACGATGAGACCGGAGATTTTGCCGAGGAGCCGCTGGCTCCACCGCCGCGTAAGAAAGCGGCCAACGGCCGTGGCACTCATGCCGCGTTAGCACCCTCCGCCGGTCAGACAACGGCAGGAAAGCCGCAAAAGGGCAAGTCCATGGCGGCTAAGATCGGCAAAAGCCAGAAAGCTGCAGAGGGAAGTGAAGCTGAAGGGGAACGTGACGGTGAAAGTGACGCCGAAGCGGACGTGAGTCAAGATAAGCCAGAAGCTAGGGCCGCCAACGGCCCTCACGTGGCTGTGGCAAGCTCGGATGATTCCGATCCGATGGCCGAAAAAACTACGGCGCAGCAGGTCAGCGGCGGGATGCGTGTCGAGGATATCGTCGAACCGCCGAGCGACTATCGCTATGCTGCATTCGGTAAACACGACCCTTTTGTGCCACCGATGGTGACGGCACGCGACGCGGCCGCTGCAGCGGCGATTGATTCACTTGAGATCCCGATCATCAGTCCACTGCAGCGCTTTGCGCTTAAGGAGCTGAATGTGATCGGAATTTGGCAGCTGTCAAATGGGGACCACAAGGCGATGATCATGACGCCATCAACCGGTGGTGCAGGACAGGGCATCATCGTCAAAATCGGCGACTCCATCGGCAATCGCGGTGGTAAAATCCAGGCTATCGGCGACGACTTCATGACGGTGCGCGAGTTCCTCTTGGCGCAGGATGGCACCAGGCAGTTTGAAGATAAACTGATGTTCATGGGTAAACGGGTGCCTGATGAGCCCTCTGGCAAGATCCTCTTTACGCCTGGTTCCACCGATACCAAGGTCATCTTGGACAACGGCCAGGATGATGGAAGTGGTGTCAAAGTGCCAGGTCCGAAGCCGGGTGCTGCTGGTAATCTTGGTGGCGCACGTGCCGCCGGCGCAGCAGCTCCAGGCAGGGGCGGGCCGCTGTTTGGCGGCCCAGGACTGGGGGCAATGCCGGGAGATGATGCACTTCGCCAGGGTCCCGCATTGGCGCCCGTTGAAGCCAAGCGCAACGCCTTGCGCGAGGATAGTCCGCTGGCAGCGGCGCAGGCTGAGGCAGCCGCGAAAGCGTCGCCTCAGCCTATAGCCAGTCCCCCGGCCGCACTTGGCGGCGGCGCTAACAATGGCCAGGCTGCACCTGGCGGCGGCGGCGCTAATAATGGCCCGGCCGTTCCCCCCGCATCGTCCATCAATGACCCAGCTCCTATCAAGCGCAATGTTTTTTAACCGGGAGGACTTCCTGTGACCAATGAACCCATCCATGGACGCCTGCGCATTCGCACGCTGCTCGCCTGTGGTCTATATGCGTTCAGCTGGTCGGCGTGCAGCGGCGATCAAGAGATCGATCCCGATCTGGCGCAGTCCAATGACGCAAGTGACGGTGATACCGCAGAATCCTCTGGAGGTAACCTAGGTAATGCCAGCATAAATGACGACCTTAGCGCGACGAATCAGGGCGGTGGCAATGGCAACCAGGTGCCAAAGAATCAAGGTAATCAGGCCGCCTTCAATGATAAAGGTGGCAACATCGGGCTAAACAATGCCGGTTCGGGGGGGACAGCGAACCTCAATGCGCCCGCTGCCGCGAATGCTCAGGCGCCCGCCAACGCAGTTGCGAATACCCCAGTCGTCAGCGAGCCCCCGCTCGACCAAGAGCCAGCCCCGCTTGCCGCAGTGCCTGAGCCAGGTAACAGCGACGCAGCGCAGGCCGCAGCTGTGCCAGCCCCGGCACCACTTCTGCGGCCGGATACCCCGCTGAGCGAAGCTCCGTTGCTTAAGCCTGACTTGGTGCCAGCCTTGGCCCGGTTGTTTTGGGTTGGTTACGACTACTTGGAAAAGGAAAGCATGGTGCGGATCGAAATGGTCACGCGCGGCAGTCCCAAGTATCACGTCTTTCAGGAACGTAATCAGCTTAACCAGCCGGAATTGGTGGTGCGCTTTTTCAATACTGAATTGCGCCACAAGCTGCGCCGCGATATCGACGCGACGGAGTTTCGTTCTCCGGTCGCCTTTGTGCGCCTGCGCCCTGACACCGAAGAACACACGGTCGATGTCGTCATGACCATGCGCGACGAAGTGCAGCCGCGGCTGTTCAATAAATACGGCAACATCATGCTGACCTTTCCCATCCCTGACCGCTATTTTGGCAACAACTCAATCGGCTCGGCGCCCGTGGCCCAGGCGCAGCTTATGCCCAACGCCAATGTCATGCCGATCACCGCGACCGGAAGCCAGCCTAGCGAAGGCGCTAAGCTGGCCAAGGCATTTATCAATGATCCAGGCAAAGAGGCATTTGCCGGGGCGCCAGCTGCGGCAGGCGTACCGGTGCAGCCGGGTACTGCTCCTACGTCGATGTCGCCTAGTATAGGGCCATCTGGTGCTGGCAGTCCGGCCGGCTTACCGCCAGATTTTACCACGCAGCCCGCCTCGGCGCAGCCCGGCTCGGCGCAACCCGCCGCAACGCAGGCCGTTGGCGTGCCTGCCGGAATAGGCCCGGCTGCAGCGCCAGCCACTGCGGGAGATATCCAGCTCCCACCTAGTGACAGTCTGAGCGGTGATGATCTGTATGAAGATCCAAACAAGCCGAGAAATGCCGAGGTGAGTCCAGCGGGCCAAGATGATTTTGATGTTCGTGGGATCGGCGGCAGTAGCCCTGTTGCGCCTGCTGCTAAAGGCAGCGAGGATAAAGACAGGGAGCAGCTAGACGACAGCAAATTCGATGACTTTGATGATGGCAAAGGTAATTCCAACAGCGAGGTCGATAAATTCGAAGTGCGTGTGCGGCTCCCCCGTCGTGCTCCCCCAGCGGATCTTTACGACGTGGCGGTATTTACCACCGCGGGTGTTGCCGCTGACGATGAGTTCGGTGTCCCTACTGACGCTGGTGCTAACAATGCGGCACCTGGCAATGGCAACGCTAAAACCGCTGCGGCCAACGCCGGTACCTCCGACGCTGATTTATTTGGCGATACCGCAGCTGCAGGAAATGGCGGCGGTGCTGCGGCCCCGGCTGCAGCGGATGGCGCAGCTCAGGCCAATGGCGGGGCTGCCGATGCGGAAGCCCTACTTGGCAATGCAGCGGCTCCGGAGGATCCCAATGCAGCGCCTCAGGCGCAGGCCGCCGCACCTGCGGCGCCCGCCAATGGCGCGGCAACTCCAGCATCCGCCACAGCCGCCACACCCCCTGCTGCGCCTAATGCCGTCCCGGCTGCGATCCCTTCGGTGCTGGCTCCGGCGCCGGCGCAGTTAGCACCGCCGGTCGCTGACATGCCCAACGGCGAGCCGCCGATCGATGGCGCTCCAGATCTTGCCGGCCAGGAGAGTGAAGGTGCTGAAGCGGACCAGAACGCTGCGCCAGGCAGCCACGGTGGGCGGCCGATAAAGGTCGACTTTCGTGGCGCGCCGCTGTCGGAAGTGATCCGGGTCCTTAGCGACGAAAGTCACGTCAACTTCATGTTGCCGCCGGATTTGGGCGACAAGAAGATCTATATCAGCCTAAATGGCGTCCCCTTTAATGATGCGCTCAAGGCTATTCTTGACGCCAACGCCCTACAAATGGTGCCGCAGGCGCCGAATCTAGTCCGGATCGATACGATCGAGCGCTTCGCGAAAGAAATGGAAGACGAGGCGAAACGTCGTAAGGCTGAGTTGCTGCTGCGCCCGACGAAGATCCTGGTATACCGGATGTCCTATGCCAAGGTGAAGGACGCGCAGTCGATGCTAGACGCTATGCTCGGTGGCAGCAGCCGTGAGGATAAGCGTATTTCTGTTCAAGTCGATGAACGCACCAACTCGTTCATCGTCAACGCGTCGCCTGGCGACTTGTCGATGATCAAAGCTCTGCTCGAACGCATCGACTTGGAGACGCCGCAGGTCAAAATCGCCTCGCGGATCGTCGAAGTGCTCAAGGCGTTCAAGGATCATATCGGCATTAAATGGGGCACGCCGTTTAATTTCGACCAGGGCCGCGGTCTGGGCTTTGGCAACTTGGTGTTCCCCAATTATATGCTGTCACGTTATGCCGTCGATGCTGGCGGTGGGGCACCTGCCCCTGGCAACATGAATTTTCGCTTTGGCAGTGTCAATAACTCGACGGCCGTGGATCTTGCGTTATCGATGGAGGAAAATGCCGGAACCACCGAAGTGCTGCAATCCGGCAATCTGGTCGTTCAGGACAATACCAAGGCAACGATCACGGCCGGCAGCAGCGAGTTTTTTCGCCCCGTGGCACAGGCCGGTGCGGTGGCCCCCGCAGGAGCTCTCGACGAGATTAAATATAACCTCGTGGTTGAAGTGACTCCCCATATCACCGCCGATGGTGCCGTACAGATGGCCTTGAAAATCAACAGTGACACGGCTGCCCCAGCCATCACCCCAGGCGCCGCCGCGTCGAAGAATAATCGCTCGATCGATACCAATCTCCTTCGCCGCAGCGGGGAAACGGCGGTCATCGGCGGCATCTATAATACCAGTCACGATAAAAATGTGACCGGCGTCCCGTTTCTCTCGTCGCTGCCGATCATCGGTGCCTTGTTTCGTCAAACCAGCACCAATGACAACAAGCGCGAGTTGATGGTGATGGTGACGCCGACGATCCTGACGAACTCCAAGGCATTTGCTGCAAGTGGAGGTGACGGAGCGGACAGCGGTGGCGCCTTGGTGCCGCAGGGTGCCTCACCAGCAGCACCGGTCAATGCCGGCGGGAACTTGACGACCGGCGGTGCCGGAAATGATGTCGGAAACGGCGATAGCGATTTTGACAGCAGCAGCGGTGGTGGTGGAAATTCTGGGGGTAACAATTCCGGTGGCAATTCCGGTGGTAATGCTAGCTTCGGCCTCAGCAACGGTGGTGGCAACGGAGGTGGCAATAATGCGTCGGCCGAACCTAGCAACAGCGGCGGCAACGGCAACAGCGGCGGCAACGGCAACAGCGGCGGCAACGGTAATAGTGGTGGCAACAACGGCAATGCGGCCGGAAATAACAGCAAAAATAGCTCGAACGGCAACAGTGGGGGAGGAGGTCTAGATGATTGAGCAGCGAGTCCTTTGGCTGTTGCCGTTCGCAGTCGCTTTGGGTTGTGCCGCAACGCCCGAGGACAAGACCTCGGGGCGGTGTATTCTAAGTTGCAATAATACCAGGGTTGGCGGTGCTGAATTCACGGTTGAGGCCCTGACACCGACGCCGCTTGCGCTCAAATGCGAAGCGAGCTTCGCCGCTGGTGAAAGTTCCCACGCGACACCGACACCCGTCCAGGTACGCTTTCGCTTGGTCGAGACGATTCCGCCGTTTGGCACCGCAGCAGCGGCCCCTGCGGCGGGCGGAGCGGCGGCTCCTGCGGCCGCAGGTGGGGCCGCAGCCCCCGCTGGGGGCGGGCAGACCACGGATACACCGTTGTTAAGTAAACGCCCGGTCGGTGGCGTGGGTTTTGAACCTGATGTAAAGGGACTGGTCTCGATCGAGAACTCGGCACCTGAGTTTCATCCAACTCCGGCTGAAACGAACAAGGTGTCTTCGGCCAAGTACGCTGGGATCGTGACGCCCCAAGCCGAGTGGTGCTCTGACACCTGCGGTATCATCACCTACGAATTTTGGCCTAAATGCATCTCCGCCGGCAGCAATGCCATCTCTGCAGGGGTGTCGGTTGAAGGCGTCGGCGCAACGGCGCCCGTGTCGCTCACGTTGACGAATCCTTGAAGCCAGGTGCATCGAGGTTATTTGCGGATGACATCAAGCAGGCCGAGGAGCCCAAGCCGGTAGGAATCGATGCCGAATCCTGAGACGCAGCCAATCGCCGTTGGCGCCAAAAACGACAGATGGCGGATGGGTTCGCGCGCCGTGACCTTGGACAGATGAACCTCGACAAAGCGCAGCTTCAGTGCGGCGAGCCGGTCGGCGAGTGCCAGCGAGGTATGCGTCCAGGCACCGGGGTTGAGTACTGCTCCGTCCCATTCACGCGTCAGAATGTCGAGGTATTTGGCCTCATCGTTGGTCTGAAAAAAGGTCAGATCAACGGCGAATTTAAATGTCGAAGCCTGAGCCCGCAGCAGGACCTCCATATCTGGGAGTGTGGCATGACCGTAGTGCTCTGGCTCGCGTTTGCCCAGTAGATCGAGATTGACGCCGCTGGCGATGAGGATTCGCAGTGCTGGCTTGGTCGACCTGGTCGTGTGGACTGCAGCATGGTCGCTGGGCGTTGGGCTTGGTCCTGGCAGTTTCTTGCTCATGGGTGTGTCTCATGTGGGTGAAAGCGCTGCTAGCTAGCTAAGTCGCGCCAACAGGTCATTGTAGAACTTAATCTGACGGTCGATGATCTCGACGCTTTCCATGCGATCCACTAGGGTCGGATCAACGCTTAGGTCGACATCGCGTTGGTCGCGCTCTAATTTGCTGAGTTCGGCGACTTTGCGCCGCAGCAGGTCGCTGCCTGGCATCACGCGCAGCAGTCGTCGGTACACCTCTAGGGCCTTGCCGTAGTGTCCTTGCCTGGCGTAGATCTCAGCGAGCGTGGTTGAGTCGAGTTCGAGGCCGCCAACGCCGTGCTTGCTGGACGTTCCCGGGTCGCCCTCTGGTCGAAAAATCTCGTTTAATGGTACGACGTGAAAGGCAGCGATCGATGCTTCGTAACTCAGCTCTGGTGCTGGCATATGCGGCACGCCGCTTGGCTGGGAGCGGACCTCCTTGGATTCGGGCGGGACTTGCTGCAGCGGTAGCTTCGCAGTGGCCTGCGGTAACGGCGGTAAGGCGATTTCAGTCCCGCGCGCCATGAGGTCTTGGTGCAGCTTGCGCCTGGCTTCGCTTAGTCCGCTGACTTCGAGTAACTCACCCAAGCGCTTGACTTCGGGATCGAGCATCTGCATGAGCTTGAGGTGCTGATAGGAGGCCCGTGCGTCGGCCTCATGAGCGAGCAGCAAGGCGAGTTTAAAGCGCAGCTTTTGCGCCAAGACATTTTCGCGCAGCGAGTCGGCAGCCTGTTCCAGCAGCGTCCAGGAGGTGTCGATCATGCCCTTGGCCAGGAGTTCACGGGCCAAGACGACGCGGGCGACGGTAAAGCCAGGGTGGCGTTCTACGCCCTGAGTTAACAGCTCGAGACTTTCATCGACCAGACGGTGCGCGCGCAGGATATCGGCGACCGGCAAAAAGCTCCGGCCGAGCGGCTCGGTGCTAAAACGTCGGGCGACTTCCCGCTCGCTTTTCGATAGCGGTAGGTTTGCCAGCAGTGGTGTCCAGACATCGGCCATAAGAACAGTATACTCCCTATACTCCTTGGCGAGCCAAACTTCCCCAGTCGGGAGGGTCTTGGTTCACAACTCGATCCAGGACCAATTCGAGCCATGCACTTTGCCGTCGCGTCGGTAGCTGTGCCATTGCGGGGTTGCAAAGGTACAGGTTTGAATCACGCTGACCTTGGTCAGATCGACATGGGCATTGGCCAGCGACAAGACTGCAGCCACCGGCAAGTCGACATGCCAGCGATCGGCCTTGCCCTTGGAGATGCATAGAGCTGCCTGCACTGGACTCAGTCCGCAGGCTCCATGGTGGAGCGATTCGACGACTTCGATGCCGACTTCAAAGGCATCGCGGCTGATGGCAGGCCCGACGACGGCATGAATGTCCGCAGCATGGATCCCCAACTCGGTCAGCGCGAGGACCGCTTCGCCGATGATCCCCGAGGTTAAGCCGCGCCATCCGGCGTGGACCGCCGCCGCAGCGCGTCCTGGCACCAGCAGCAGGAGCGGTAAACAATCGGCCGTTTTAACCGCGAGTCGGGTGCCTGGTGTCAGGGTCAAGAGGCCGTCAGCTTCGACCCTGCGGCTGGTGTCGCCACCGGTGGCCGCCTCTGGCGCGACGACGATCCGGGTGCCATGGACCTGCCGGGCGTGGTGGACCGCTGGCGGTGGGGTCTCGTGCTTACCCGTGAAGCCGTGTTTGGCCCCCAGATTCTTCCAGGCGTCAGCAGCTGCGCCACCTCGCTGCCAATGGACTGCGTTTAATGTTGCCCAAGCCTGCATGACCCCCTCCTTTCCTACCAGTATATCTCCTTGAAATAATTTTGAAATCCCCACCCCCTCAAGTTTGTAAGGGAACAGCCGAAGCAGGGTCATGATGAGGAGTTGGGAGCAACTTGACGGTGGCCACAGCGGCCAGGAGTTGGGGGTGCCATGAGCAGCGAACTATCCTACGTAGCAGCAGAATACCGCGTCCTGGTGGTGGACCAGGACCAGGTGGCGCGCAATTTGGTCGTCAACTGTCTGTCCAGCACGGGGTTCAGCGATGTCGTGCCAGCAACGGATGGACAAGGCGCTTGGCTGACCCTCAGCAACGATCCAAACTTCTCGCTGATCATCCTCGACTGGAAACTGCCTGGAGGCCTAAGCGGCCTGGCGCTGTACAACCGCATCCGTAGTTTGCCCGCCTATCGCACGACGCCGATCCTGGTCGTGTCGGGATTTGTCGAACGCAATGACTTTCGGCTGCTGCAAGAGTTTCCCTGCACTGCGCTGGTGGAAAAGCCGTTTACCAACTCGCTGCTGCAGATCAGCATCGAAGACCTGTTGAAGGAGTCGGTTTGGTACGGTCAGAATGAGGCCTTGATCGATAGCTTGCTCGATGCCGTCAAAGGCAACGGCAAAACCGCCGAGCAATTGATCAAGCAGGTACTGAAAAAGGCCCCCAAGCCCATGCCCCTTGCACTGCTGGCGGCCAAGCGTTTGGTCAAGAACAAACTGCTCAAATCGGCCAAGGCCATCCTCGAAAGCGTGCTTAAAGTCGATGATCAATCGCTGATCGCCCTCAACGAAATGGGTAAAGTCATGCACATGATGGGCAAGCATGAGCAGGCCCTCGGCTACCTGCGGCAGGCTTCGGACCTGTCGCCGCAGTGCATTCCACGGCTTTGCTTGATGGGCGAAGTCGAACTCAACCTCAATGACCCCGAGGGTGCTCGCAAGTCATTCCAGAAGGCGCTTCATGTGGATGCCGAGCACGTGAAGGCGCAGCAGGGGCTGATCCTGGCTGACAATATGGATGACCTGTTTGCGGCGCCGGCGGCTCTCCAGGTGCCAAGCTCGTTTGCCAGCCTGATGAACACCATGGGTATCGCTTATGTGCGTAATCGCAACTTCACCCGCGGCATCGGCCAGTACCAAGCCGCGCTAAACTTTTTGCCCGACGGTGAAGACCGGGCCCGAGTCGCCTTTAATCTCGGTCTTGGTTATCTGCGGTGGGGTAAACCCAGCGACGCTTTGGTGTGGTTTCAGCGTTCCGAGGCCGAACACCAGGGAAGCGGCAATCGCTCAGCATCCTACGTCCGCAAATTACTGTTAAAAGAGTCCTCGGCCCTGACTGAGCAGGTCGTCCCTGAGCCAGTGTTGCAACGCGACCTGCCCAGTGCAGATGCCGTAGCTAGCAATGTCATTCCATTCCCAACGGCAACGAAGGTCAAGGCGGTCACCGGGGAGGCTGGTGATTATGAAATTGAAGAGGCGCAGATTCGGGTTTAGGCTAGCAGGCCGACGCGCTGAGGCCACTGCGCTGCAGCGGCCCCAACGCGCCCGTGGCTTGGCTATTTCAACGTTACGAAGTAGTACTGCCCAGCTCGCTCGATCCATGCGAGCACCCGGGCTTTGCCTTTTGTCGCTTTCAACCACTGCTCGACCGAGGTGATCTTCTGTCCGTCGACCTTTAGCACGAGGTCGCCTGGGCGTAAGCCAGCACGCTCCGCGGATCCACCTGGCTCCACCGAGGTGATGACCACCCCGGCCTTTGACTCTAGGTTAAAGCGGCCTTGGACGGCCTTGTTTAGCGCGGTGACGCCAAGGCCAAAGGCCGTGCCTTGCTGCGGCGCGGCGTTATCATCACCCTCTTCGGCGGCGCTGTTGGCCCCCTTCTCGTCTTCGGGATGCTGGCCGATCTGGACCTGGGTGGACAGCTTCTTGCCGTTGCGTACATAGGCCAATTGGACGCTACTTGAGGGCTTCAACAGACCCACCGTCGTGGTGATTTCGCCCGGCGACTTGATCGGCAACTTGTTGACCTCGGTGATGACGTCGCCCGCCTCGAGGCCGGCCTTGGCGGCGGGGCCATCCGGCGCGACTCGAGCGACCAAGGCGCCGCCGCGCAGATCCGCGGGAAGGTTGAGGCTGGTGCGCATCTCGTCGTCCAGGGGCTGCAGGTAGATGCCAAGGTAGCCGCGGCGCACATGGCCGGTGTTGATGAGCTGCTCGGCGACGGTGCGGACGAGGGCCGAGGGCACGGCGAAGCCGATGCCGTTGTAGCCGCCCGACCGCGAGTAGATGGCGGTGTTCATGCCGATCACCTGGCCATGCATATCGATCAACGGCCCACCGCTATTGCCGGGGTTGATCGCGGCGTCGGTCTGAATAAAGTTGCCGATTTTGGCGATGTCCAAATTGCCGCGGCCGAGCGCTGAAACGACGCCAAAGGATAGGCTGGCTTCGAGACCAAACGGAGCGCCGAGCGCGACGACAAAGTCGCCGACCGACAGGGTCTCGGAGTTGGCCAAGGTCAAAGCGGCGAGCCCGGTGCGGTTGAACTTATCTGATTTAACCTGGACCACGGCGACGTCGGTATTGGGATCGCGCCCGACCACCTTGCCCGTGTGGGTCTCGCCGTTGGCGAGCTTTAGCTGAATCTCATCAGCATCTTGGACGACATGATTGTTGGTGATGATGTAGCCCTTTTGCACATCGATAAAGAATCCCGAACCCAGCCCTTCCTCGCGGCGGTCGCTGTGCCTGCGGTCTTGGGGCTGGCCGCGCCCGCGCGGGCCGGGACCTCCCCCTCCTGGTCCAGGACCGCCGGGGCCGCCTGGTCCACCGGGGCCACCGGGACCAAAGAAGAAGTCAAACGGATCGACCACGCCAGCGGGCATGCTTTGCAGGTTTTTATAAACGGAGACAAAGACGATCGCCTGATCCGCCTGCTTGGCGATCTGGGCGACGCCTTTCGACATCTTTTGCAGAATCTCAAACTCCGGGTTGTTCGTGGCCTGGGGACTTGCGGTGGGCACTGTATAGGCCGAGGCAGGGCCGCCCAGAAGGCTTAGGCAGCCGGCTAACATGAAGTTAAGGCGGGACTTTTTTGCAGGAAGAGGCATGCGGTGGGCTCCTTGAGTCGATGCGGTTAAGGTCGATGGTTCCATCTTGGATGAGACGCCGTGAAAGCTTTATGAGAACGATGTTCCAGTTGTGCCAAAGCCGCCCAGAAAAAACGAGGCCTGAGCTATGTCCCGAACGTCATGGCGGCAATTGCTTGGCTAGAGCCAGGAGTTAAGGTAGAACCCCATGCTCGAAGGTAAATCGACCAAGGCCGAGATCAAGACCCGATCCGGCAGATTATTATAAAGGACCGTCATGCTTACCCGTCGCCAGGTGATCGAACAGCACATCAAGCGCGCTGAAGAAGCTCTCAAAGAGCGTACCACCACACTGAAAGAACGGAACATCGAAGGCAAAAAGGGCACCGCCAAAGATGTCACCTTCCGCGAAGTCCAAGCCGTCCTAAGGCAGTACCATCGTCGCCTCAAGGCGCTGGACAAGGCCGACGCTGTCAACGTTGATGTCGAGACCCGTCGCGCTGAGCGTCTGGCCGCGCCTAAGGTTCCTAAAGAGAAAAAGAAGAAGCCTGTGGCACCGGTCAAAGCCAAAGGCGGCGGCGCTCCCAAGAAAGAGAAAAAAGCTTCGGCTTAAGCCAGGTTCGGGCCAAAGTTCGTTGCAGATCTTCCGCTGATCAAGCCCTATGATGAGTTGCACATACCTCCTGAACCTGCCGTTCAGGAGGTGCGAGCTCGGGCTTATCGCGGAGGCAGTCCCTTGGCCAGACTTTTTCAGAAGATGACGAGGGTCCATCCGCGCCTCCTCGTGCCGTCCATCGTCCTGGTCACGGCTGTGATCTCGGGGTGCGAAACTCCGCAGCTCACGACAGTCTCGGCTAGCCAATTGCGGGCCTTGCCCGCAGCTAGCAGCGTTCCCACGGCCACCTTCCCTAAGCGCAACCGGGACGTGTACGAGTCCTACGGGGCGAAGTATATGGTCGTGTCGCAGGGAGACGCCACGACCCGAGCCGCTCGTAAGATGTTTGAGCTCGGCGGTAATGCCATCGACGCCGCAGTCGCTGCCTCCTTCACCGTCGCTGTGGAGCGCCCACAGTCGACCGGTATTGCCGGTGGCGGCTTTATGCTGATTCATGTCGCCAACACCAAAGACATGCTGGCCGTCGATTTTCGCGAAGTGGCCCCGGCCAAGGCGACGCAGGATATGTATCTGGATAAGAATGGCCAGGTCATCCCAGGAAGCTCATCCGATGGCGGCCTGGCCTCCGGCGTTCCAGGTATGGTGGCTGGAGTGCTGTCGGTGCATGATAAGTACGGACGACTAGACCGTGCAACGGTGCTGCAACCAGCGATTGAGCTGGCCGAAAAGGGTTACGCCATCTACCCGCATCTGGCCGCAGCGCTGGATGATCGCAAAGATGTTTTGAAAAACAGTCCTGAGGCGCTCGTCACCTTCTTTGATCAAGGCAAGGTCCCTAAACCGCTGACGCTCGGCAAGATGCTGGTCCAGCCAGCGTTGGGCAAGGTCCTGCGTGAAATAGCTCGCTCCGGCAAAGACGGTTTCTATAAAGGCTGGGTCGCCGAGGCGATCGTGGCCGAGCAGCAGCGTACGCATGGCCTGATCACACGGGAAGATTTAGCCGGGTACCAAGTTAAGTGGAGAAAGCCGGTGCAAGCGGCTTTTGGCCCCTACCAGGTGTACTCCATGCCGCCACCTAGTTCAGGCGGCACGCACATTCTTGAAATGCTAAACATCATCGAGGGATTTGATCTCACGGCGGAGCCATACAGCGTGCGGTCGATCCATGACACGGTGAGTGCGATGCAAATCGCCTACCGCGACCGCGCCAAGTATCTGGGCGATAGCGACTTTGTCCCGGTGCCGATCAGTGGCCTCATCAGCAAAGCCTATGCGGCTGATTGGCGGCGCAAGATCACTGCGGACAAAGCGCTCAACCTTGGACCTGATCAACTCCAAGACCCGTTTAAATATGAGTCGCATGACACCACGCATTTTTCGATCGCCGACAGCCAAGGCAATGTCGTCGCGTCGACCCAAACCATCAATGGTTGGTTTGGCTCAGGCGTCGTCGTGCGCGGCGCCGGCATGGTCATGAATAACGAAATGGATGACTTTTCGGTCAAACCCGGTGTTCCCAACAAATTTGGCCTGATCGGCGGCAAGGAAAATGCGGTTGCCGCGAGAAAGCGTCCACTCAGCAGTATGTCGCCAACCATTGTGATGCAGCAGGACAAACCGGTGCTAGCCCTCGGCTCGCCCTCAGGGTCACAGATTATCAATTGCGTGCTGCTGACGACGCTCAATTACCTTTCCTATCGTCTGCCGCTATGGGAGTCGGTTACAGCCCTGCGCTATCACCACCAATGGGTCCCGCCCACTCTGGTGGTTGAGGCACCAGGATTCTCCCCCGCGTTGGCAATGTCGCTCAAAGCGCTCGGCTACGATGTGAGCACCGGCTCCATCGGCTGCAAGGTTGAAGCGATCGCCTATGAAAAGGATCAGCTGCATGGCGTTTCCGATCCACGCGGCGAAGGTCTGGCGGCCTCCGAGAAGCCGATTCCGCCTCCCAGCGCTGACGTTCAGGGGGGAGTCGAAGCGGGGCCTCATGACTAGTCAGGCGCGGGCGCCGTTCATATCTACGATTTGCCTGGTTTGGCGCGCGGACTAGGGCCGAGAGCGACGTCGCAGTCCGGTTGGGCGTCGAGCGGCCACATCATGAAGTCGTCATGCACCTCGCAAGTTAGTACGCTTTGGCGGTTTAGAGCGGCAACGAGTTCCTCAAGGTGGGCAAGGCCCATCTCCAAGCGATGCTCATCAGGCCTTGGGGCGATTTGGTTCATGGGATAATCTCGCCCAGCGGTCGTTGACAACTCAATATGGGCGCCAAGAATAAGCCCGGGCTTCTTCGCCCTCGCAAAAGCCAGCAGCCGCTGCATGCTGCTCTTGTAATCCAGCCAGTGGCCCTTTTGCGTGTAAAGCCGACCAGGATACAAGGAGTCGCCAGTCAGGAGCCAAGATGTTTTGCGATCAAACACCGAAATATGATCGGTCATATGGCCAGGAATTGGCAACACGTCAAGGATGCGCTCGCCAAGATCATAGATGACCGATGCGCCGGTCCAGGATTTAAAGCCGAAGAACTGTCCGACGGCCTCTTGTCCGAGCGGAACCACCGTGGTGTGTGCCACTCCTTTAAACTGCTTGTCGCCTGCGACGTGATCGGTATGACCATGGGTATGCGCCACGACAAGCTCTGGCATTGGCACCGCCTTGGCCCGGCTATAGTCGCCGATGAGCTGCCACACCGTAGGTTCGAGCCTTGCCAGCGTCGCATCGGCAACGTCACCTGTGTCTAGCAACAGGGCCTTGGTCTTGCCGATCAGGAGATAGAGGAAAGGGGCCTCAGCAGTTAGGCAGATATTTTGCCGCAGGATAAAGGTATCGACGTCCTTACTAAACACCTGAACGGCGTCGTCATGGTTGCGCGTGCAGTCTGGAAGGCCACTGTTCCACCGCACATTGAGCGGGCCAATCCCACTTGGGCTAGCTTGAGCTTTGTCCGAGGAATTAAGCTGCGCCAAGGGTTTTGAATGGTTCGCACCGCTATGGCGGCATGCGGAGGCGATCATGGTGCACCATGCAAAAGCTACAATGAGTCGCATCGAAACCTCATAGGCGAGGGCGCCATTCGATCGTTGTTGGTCGCATCGGGACCGACGCGGCAATCGTCGGGTATCTTCATTGTATAATATTTAAAGTGAGAAGACCTATTGCCAGGCCGCTTTGGTATCTGGCGCCACCGCTGACGTATTCATACGCAGTCCATTGGTGGACCGTCGCAGAAGTGTTGCGAATGAGTTGTATATTGTACATACATAATGTGTTGATTGAGTGGGACCTAGCAAATGCACGGTCTAACCTGCGAAAAGCACGGCATTTCCTTTGACCTTACCGCTGGCGCCTTTTTTTCATGCATGGACTTGATTGTGCAGATGCAAGCCATTCTCGACATGAATGCCGATCCTTGCGCATCGCCAAGCGGGGTGGAACGCTGCTGACAATTGCATACACGGTGAGGTTTCAGTCCAATGGCACGCAAAAAATCCGGATCATCAGCGCCCGCCGTGCCAGCAGCAAAGAGCGGCGCCGCTACAAAGAAGCCGGTGAAGACCCAACGACGTGACAAGGCGATTGCTTTCGGTGATATCCCCGAACTGAGCGATGCTCAGCTCGCGTCGATGCGGCGTGTCGGGCGTCCGCCTCTGGGTGACCAGCCTCGCCAGTTGATAGCGATCCGGGTGGACCGCGATGTGTTAATGCGCTTGCAGCTTGAAGCCGAACGCTTAGGCAAGGGTTACCAAACACTGATCAACGAGATTTTGGCAGACTATGTCGATGAGGCTGGTTAGGAACTGAACGCAAAGGAAGGCTTTAAGCTGCGCAGATTCGGCCTCGGCTTAATCGGCGCGGGCCTGAAACTGTGCGCAAAGGACTGGTGGATACGACGCCGGCGGCAGTCGCTTGGTTAGGGTGCTAAGTACCGACCAATCTCAGATTTACCAAATATTTCACGGGGCCGTTGTGCCGATGCCGACGTGCCCGCTGCAACCTTGTCAAGGCACCGAAAATAGGCTATATACAAAAGTCTATATTGTACTAAAATTATTGTGAAATATTTCTAATACGCTATGAAAATTAACAACTATGACCAAGAGCTGACCGTCAATGGACGGCAGATTTTTAAAGTCAGAATCAGCCAGTACTATCGTACTAAACACGGTAAGTCGATTGATGACGGTTTGATTCTGGAGTTGGTGATGGTGCTCGATGGAGAGACCTTCCTAGCTGATTCAGTCAACCGCGGCATTGAATACTTCGCTGCCGATGTCACTCATGAAAGTCAGGGGCATCGGAAAAAGGTTTATAGGATTATTTGGATTTTCGAAGGCGAGGTATTTCAGGTCCTTGGTGTTGTTAACGCATATCGTAGAAAAACCCGCAAGAAGGGGGCTTTATGAGAAAGAAGCGCGCTAGTGCCAGAGGTAGCGTTCTTGACTCCTTGACGGATCAGGATATTGTGGCGATCACTGAGCATGCCGCCAAACGGCGTGACGTTCGATTGATTGCGTCTAAGCAGGTTAATATGAGAGTAGGTGCTGAAACGTTAGCAAAAGCGAAGAAAATCGCTGCGTCACAGGGCAAACCCGTAACTACGTTTCTTTCCTTGCTGCTTCATGAAGACATCGATCGCCTGTGGAAGGTATTTAATAAAGTTAGTTAGTTGATTCGTAAGCGCTACACCACCGCATATGTCTCCAGCCTAGAGGGCGTGCCAGACTCATCTGTGTAATCCAAACACAGTGGAGGCGCCCCATGAGAGTAGACGACACCAGTCATGGTAGTGAAGCGTTGATTGGCGCGATCCGAGCGGCATTGGCTCGTCGACGAGACAGCGGCAATCCAAATGGACCGGTGCCTGAGGAAGCCCGCCAGGGCGTGCTAACCCTGCTTCGCGGTGGCATGAGCGTCCAGCGTATCGCCGAGCAGACTGAGCTGTCGGAGACCACCATCTTCCGGTGGCGGGCATTCAGCCCCGCTGTTAAGCCGCCGACGGTGTTTTCGGTAGCCGGTTCCGCCCGTCCCGTCGCTGCCAAGTCCATACAGTCCTGTGCCGCCGCCGCCACCGGCAGAGCAATTTTGTGGGAGACCAGCACCGCCGCCGCCGCCGCCGCCACCACCTCCTCCGCCAGTTGCGGCAGCAGTGCCATTATTCCCCTGGTTGCCGCCGCCAGTGCCGCCGTTTCCGGAATAACCGCCAGCACCGCCGCCGCCAGTCGACCCAGAGACGGCCCCTCCGCTCCCTCCCGAGCCACCGCCATCGCCACCGCTGGCGCTGCCTCCAGCAGCAACATTAGATCCAGATGTCCCTGTGCCACCCGGCTGCGCAATGATGGAGCTATTAAATGAAGACGCGGTTGCGTTTACCGATGGAGTACCTCCGGCACCAACCACCACGGCTATCGAAGACCCGGGAGTTACGGAGATGTTGTTCTTGTAAACCAGTCCACCACCACCACCACCGTTCCACTGATTGCTTCCACCGCCACCGCCTATACAGACAGCGCGGCATGGTGCGGCCTCTCGCCAAGTGTTCCGTGCCATAGTTGGCTGAGGAAGGTGCTCCAAGGCCAAATATGCAAACCATCAGCAGTGAGGCGATAATCAGGGTCTAGACTGACGACTCCCAAAACCTTCATTTTCCCCTCCTCAGCTAAGGCCCTCAGGCCTTTGAGGTGTTTATCAGCCACCTGCCTTGTAGCCTTCACTTCAATCGCGATTTGACCATTTAAAATGAAATCGACCTCATACTTAGAGGTCGAGCGCCAATACTGCAAAGCTAGGGATTCGCGCTTATAGGATAAATATGCTCGCAGTTCCAGGGCGATGAAGTGTTCAAAGGCCTTTCCGAACATTTCTGACCCAATCTCGATGCGACCGCGTTTCGCCAAACTGTTGACGACTCCGATATCAAATAGCCAGTATTTGGCACGGGTGATTCCCTTTCTCTTCACAGTCTGCAGGTAGGGTTCAACACGAAATCCAATTAAAGTATCATCGAGAATGGAAAAATAGCCCTCAAGAGTCCGCACCGGCACGCCACAGTCACTCGCAAGGCTTGCATAATTGATTTCGTCACCATTGCTGACGGCGATCACGTCGAGGAAGCGGCTAAACGCAGCTAGGTTTCTCACTAGCGATTCGGCTTGGACCTCCTCACGTAGATAAACTCCGACATAATTGCGCAGAAACTCTGATGCCAAGTCGTCAGAGTAAAATTCGGGAAGTCCGGTTGAATTGAGATATGACAACAAATTGAAGTTGGGAATTTCGCGCTGAATCAGTGGAAATAGCTCAGCTTGGAAGGCCCTGCCAGCAAGCAGATTGGCTGAACCATGGCGCAATTTTCGTGCGCTGCTACCGGTGAGCAAGAACGTCTGTTTGCGGCGTTCGATTAATCTGTGCACTTCGTCGAGTAACAGCGGCAGTTTTTGGATTTCATCAATAACGACGAGGTGTGTCGGGAGCGTTTCCTGCTCAATTAATTTGGGCTCACTGAGCAAGCGGCGATACGTATCGGCATCAAGCAGATCGTAAATTTTGGCCTCAGGCAGGGAGGCCCTGATGAGCGTACTTTTGCCTGTCGCTCTTGGACCAAACAGGAAGTGGCTTCGTTTGGATAGTAATAACGGCAGGTTAATGACTCTTTGATACATCCCGACATACTCCCAATCCGCGGTGGTTTCGCCGATTATGATGATATACGGCGAGATAGTCGCCGGTCAACACGCAACACGGGGTGATGTTCAGGCCAAGGCCTCGGTCGTTCCCGCACCTAGGGGGGGGGAACGACCGAGGCCTGGAGTCACACGGACGCAATGGTTTTAGATCATGCCCTCAAGGATGGTGATCTCGAGCGAGCGGACCAGCCTGCTCAAACTCTCGTTGCAACCAGCATCTGCTGCCTAAGCCAATGATCCATCACCACCAAAATCGCCATCGCCTCGACCATCGGCACCGCCCGCGGCAACACACAGGGATCATGCCTTCCGGCTTTTGGCCGCAGCTTAACCGGAACCCCCGCCGCATCGACGCTGTCTTGCACTTTGAAGATTGTCGCCACCGGCTTAAACGCTACCCGGCAGTAAACCAATTCACCATTACTGATGCCGCCCTGAATGCCTCCAGAACGGTTGGTCACGGTGCTGATGCGACCGTTGCTGCTGGTAAACGCATCGTTGTGTTCCGAGCCAAACATCAAGGTCGAGCGAAAGCCCAGGCCAACCTCAAAGCCCTTACTTGCTGGCAAGCTCATCATGGCCTTGGCGAGGTCGGCTTCGAGCTTGTCGAACACCGGATCACCGAGCCCGACTGGCACGCCACTGATGGCGCAGGCGATCGTCCCGCCGACGCTGTCGCCGTCTTTTTGCGCCGCTGTGATGATCGCTTCTAGGCGGGCGCGACCGGCTTGGTCAGGGCAGCGCAGGATATGGGCCTCGACCTCGTCTCTGGTGACGCTGGCGGGATCATCGATGTGGGCGGCCTCACCCTTCACCGAGTCGACATAAGCAACGCAGCGAAAACCGGGCAGCTTGGCGGTTAGGATCTGCTCGGCCACGGCAGCTGCGGCGACCCTGCCGATGGTTTCCCTGGCGCTCGCGCGTCCGCCGCCGCTGCCTGGCCTGACGCCGTACTTCGTCAAGGTCGTGTAGTCGGCGTGCGAGGGCCGAAAGACCTGCTGTAGATCGCTGTAGTGGCCGGGCTTTTGATCTTCGTTGCGAACCAAGAGGGCGATTGGCGTGCCGAGCGTGATGCCGCCTTCGAGGCCGGATAGGCATTCGACGCGGTCCTTTTCGTCGCGTGGCGAACTGATCTTGCTCTGGCCTGGACGACGGCGGTTGAGCCAGGTCTGCACCAGGTCCAGATCGATCTTGTAGCCGGGGGGGCAGCCGTCGATCACGACGCCAACGCCGCCGCCATGGGACTCACCAAAGGTGGTGATGCGAAAAGCGTGGCCGAAGGTATTGGGCATGAGGTCGGATCTCCAGGCAAGGTGCCGTGTCGGTCGCTAAAAAAGGGCGTCAAAGCCACCGTTGATATAGGGCTCAAGCGGCCGGCCGAAGACCTGACCAATACCGCCCCCGACGTTGAAGTGCACGCCTTTGTTTTCCATCTGCAGGTCGAAGTTGTAGCCGTGAGCCCGCGTCAGCTTGCCCCAGCCCTCCGGCGGCCTAGTCCCATTCCAGGCCGCGCCGTAGTTAAAAAATGCAGTGAAGTCGAGCCGCTCGAAATATAACAGCCACCAATTCTTGTCGATATCGCGGACCACCGGGATGGTGTAATCGACCTTGGCACGGGCCTGGGTGTCGCCGAACTGCGCCGAGAAGAGGCCCTGAGAGACCGAGCTGATCGGAAAGCTGTTTTGGTTTAAGCCGCCACCCGAGCCGGGGATAAAGGTCTTCAGTGGGCGGTAGACCTCTTTGAGCAGGCGGCGTTTGGCGCCTCTGGTGCGGCTGCCCTCAAGACCAAGGGACAGGCGCGACAAGGCCGGGAGGGCTACCGCCACACTCGTGGCGCCGCCGACCTGATTGTAATCAAAGTTTTGGTTGAGTCCTGACGGGGCGACGCGGCCGGACAGCGCATTGCTAAAAGTAAACCGCTGGACCATATGGACGAGGCTAAAGGTCGCTCCTGGCTCGGTCAAAAAGCCGCGGGTCAGATTTGGGTTGCCGGCGTAAGGCTTCAAGTAGGCGTATTTCAGTGCGAGACCGCTACTGGCGATACCGCCGAGGAGGCGAAAGCTATACAAACTCTCAAAGCGGACACCCTTTTCGTCGAGGTAGTTCGTCACGGTCTCGTCGGTGCTGCGTTTGTAGGAAAGCCCCTCGTAGGTCTGCTGACGATAGACGGCCAGGTTGAGCGTTGGCACGAAGCGGGTCGAGGTGAGGGCTAGCTCCTGGTAAGGAAAGAGGCTTTCGATACCCAGCAAGAAGGTGGCGCGGACCGTCTCGTTTTGCAGGTCATCCATCAGGGGGACTGAGACGACGCCGACCTGCAGGCCCTTGGCGTCATCGCCGCCGATCCACGGAAAGACAAACAGCGGTTTGGCGTGGAAGCCTGCGGGCTCGATGCTGCCATCGCTGCCGGTGTTCGGCTGATGGTCTTTATCTATGGTGGGCGCTTGTTTAAAGCGTTCGCTGCTCGCCGCGACGGGCTCGCCGGCATTCTGCTCCCAGAGCGAGGCGCCAGCAAGGGCCTGACTTAAACTGACACTCTTATCCGTCTGAGCGATAGCGAACTGCAAAGGCGACATCTGGCCGGTCGGCGTGGTGCAGGGCTCCGGGTGGATGGACTCTTTCGGGAGCTTCAGCAGGCGGCTTTCGCTGCCGTCGTACAGGGCCAGGACTAAACTTCCGTCGTTTAAGCCTTTAACATCGAGGATATGATCCTTAAAGCGCAGCATGCTAAGGCATTTACCGCGCTCGTCATAGCGGCGGAGGCTGCGTTCGCTCCGCTCTGCTAGCAATACCCAGCTGTCTCGTCCAGCAAACCCGACGCTGATCGGCATGCCAAAGCCGGTACGGATGCGGCGAACGATGCCATGCCTATTGGTATCGAAGACGCGTATTTCATAGGCTGTGCCAAACATCTTTTGCGTGGCGTGGCTTAGCCAAATCTCCTCGGTGATGCGCTCACCAGCGATTTTGTTGCGGCTGCCGATGGCGCGTAGTTGCTCGGGTAGTCGTGCGGTCAAAGGACAGGTGATGCGGGTCTTGCCTGAGGTCTTGGTAATGGGGGTTTCGCACAGCCGGGTGACCGACTGCTGCTGCTCGGTCCAGGCTAAGTGGGTTGGCGTCTCCCACAGGTTATACACACCGCCTGGGCGAGTGATGCGGCGGCCGTTGGCTCCGTCCTCGCCGCTTGCATGGGGGGTGAAGTCGATGAGGCTTTTGTCTTGAGGTGGATCCGGCGTATAGGTGACCGTTCCATTCCAGGACTGACCCTTGAACACCGTGGCTAAGGCTGGCTTATCGCTGACCATGGCACCGCGCGTGGTATCTATGGCCCAGCCGGAAGCGGCGTCAAAGGCGACGGTGGATTCGTAGTAGCTGTAGGACTCACGACCCATGAGATGGATCTGCAAACCATCGCTGCTCAGCCCGTAGAGCGAGGGAAAGCCGGCATGTTTGGCCTTGGCAGCCGCGAGGAATGGCCCGGAAGGCGCGGCCTCCCAGTGTTGCTTGGCGGCGATTTTATAGGCTTCGTATAATTCTTCGCCGTTTAGTTGGATGAGCGTTTTCAGGGCGCGGTCCAGAGGCATCAAGTCGGCATAAGGTATGATCGTGACCGGCCACCACCATGGGTGGGCATTTTGATAAAAGGCGGCGAGCAAGTCCGGCAGTTTCACATCGGCGTGCTTGAGCAGGTAGGTGACTAGGGCGCCCGAGGTGGCGTAGCCACGCTCGACGTAGTTCACGCTGGAGTACAGGCTGTGCAGCCGGTCGTAGCTCGGCCAGTTGCCGGAGAGGGCTTGGTAGCGCTCGATGCCCGAGGTGACGTCCGATCCGGAGGAGACGCTGAAGGCTTCGGCTAAGCCCTCCAGGAACCAGGCCGGCATCCAGGGTAAATAGATGATGTTGTAGGGAGGGCCAAAGATGGTGTCGAGAGACCGGTACATGGTTGAATGCGTGTATTCGTGCCACGCCAACTCTTTGTAGCCTTGGCCCATCGTCTGGACTTCGATGGCATCGGTGATGAAGTTGGCAAAGGACGCATTCTCCGAGGCGGCGGAGGTCACCACGGTTAAAGGCGCATGGCGCTTGTGGCCGATCCACTGCTCGACAAAGGGACGAGCGGCTTCGAGGGCGTTGAGGGTCATCCAGCCTTCGTTTGGGACGCGGTGGTCAAAGTAGACGTGAAAGTGATCGGAGTAGAGCTGGTCGTACTCGAGTCGACCCTGGTTGATGCCAAAGCCGATCGGTAGGGCCTGGGCCGCACTGCTGCTAAGTCCCAGAGCGGCAACCACAACGCCGCTAAGACGGCGCAGCCAGGTCGTACACGACCTTGGTTTAGGGGCGAAACCTTGCACGTGCGGCCTCCAAATCGCTGGGCGTGTCGATGCCGCGATGGCTCTGCGCCGTGGGTTCTAGCCAGATGCGCCAGCCGGCTTCTAAGGCCCGCAGTTGTTCGAGCTTTTCGATCTCTTCAAGCGGTGAGGGGCCGAGGCGCACGAAGTCCTCGAGGCGACTCAAGCGGTAGGCATAGACGCCCATGTGGTGCCAAAACTGTGGACCCGGAGGTGTTAGCGCCTGCCCCTGTGCCAAAAGGCTTTGTGCCGTGCGGTCGTAGGGCACGGGGGCGCGGGAAAAGTACAGCGCATAGCCATCCCGAGCACGCACCGCCTTGACGGCGTTGGGATCGCTGGCGAGCCGCAGGTCGTTGGTCGCGCTTACCAGAGTTGCCATGTCGGCATCAGGTCTAGCGGCGAAGGCCTGCATCAAGGATTCCAGAGCAGCAACCGCGACAAAAGGCTCGTCGCCCTGGACGTTCAAGATATGGGTGCGGTCGAAGGCGCGCCCGACCTCGGCGCAGCGGTCGGTGCCGCTTTGATGCTCAGCGGCGGTGATGCGCGCCTCGATCCCGTGCTGCGCGCAAACGTCCATGACCTCTATGGCGTCGGTCGCTACGACTAGCGCGGCACCTTGGGACACCAAGCTAGCTAAATTTTGCGCCACCCGCACGATCAGCGGTAAACCACCGAGATCGACTAGGGGCTTGCGCGGCAAACGCTCGGATCCAAGGCGCGCCGGGATAGCGATGAGCCAGTCGTGATACACATGGGACTCGGAGTGTTGGTAAATCATCATGGACCACGCGCATGCTTTTTGCCGCGCGCAGCTTGCCAGTGTGCAGACAAGGTTGCTACCATGATAATATACAATTAAGGATAGGAAAACCTTAGTCAATTTTTACTCTCGTGTCTTCGAGCCTGCCGCATGAGGAGATAGACCTATGGCGACGTCCGCCAATCAGCCGATCGACGAGTCGCTGGTCAATATCTACGAAGAGCATTTTCTCAGACATGCTGACACCGTCTATCGCTTTGCCTTTGCCTTGACGCTGAGCCTAGACGGCGCCAGCCAATGCGTGAGGGAAACGTACAAAGTGATCGCGACGAATCTAGCGAAGTATGTCGATACGGCGGAGGGCGGTGCTAACTCGATATTGATCGAGACCTGTTGGCGCGTCTTCAACGACCAGAAGAGCAAGGCATTTGCCAGCGGCCAAAGCGCCGTGACCAAAGCGCTGCAGCCGCTAGCGATCAGCGCCAGGGCGGCCTTGGTCGCGATCGATGTCGCCGGCTTGGATGCGGTGTCGGCTGCCCGTGTCTTGCAGATGAGCGACAAGGATCTGCGCGTTCACCTGGCTCATGCGCGGCGGACGCTGCTGAGTAGCGGCGCCCAACTTTGATTTGGACGAAAGGACGATAGACTATGGCGTTTTCGCCGACGGAGCTCAAGAACGAAGACCTCCTGTACAGCTATCTGGATGAATATCTAGACGGCGAGTTGACGCCAGACGTCTTGGCAAAGATCGAGCCGCTGCTGCAGACGCCAGAGTATTCTGGGCTGCCTGGTCGCTTCCAGGCCTTGCGCGGCAAACTGCAGCTGGCGATGCAGAGTTACTACCTTAAAGAAGATGAGTTGACCGCCTTGAACGCACTGGTGATGCCGCCGAGCGAAAAGCAAAAGGCCGAGCAGACGAGCATCGATGCCTTGAGTCGCGGCAATACCAACTCGTTCTACCGCCGTGGTGCCGTGCTACTTTTGATCGTCCTTGCCATCGGTGCCAGCATCTGGAAGTTCGGCCGGACTAAAGACCAGAAGTTTAGGCCGCTGGAATATCTAGGATATGAAGCTCTGGCGATGGAGGAGGACGCGCAGGAGCGCCTCAATCTACCGAGTCATGATCCGGTTGAAGTACGCCAATATCTAGAGTCCTATCCGGGGCTAGAGTTCAAGGCGCAGATGCTGGCGGGAGTCCCGGCGGGTTGGCAGATCGATGGGGCGACCGTCATCGATTATGAAGTCGCTAAAGTCGCCGCCGTGATGTACGAACGCGGCGGTGCTAAGACCAAGGAGTTATTCTTTTTCTTCAGCTTCGCCGGGGAGCTAAGTGACTTGCCGGCCTCAGAGCCGGGCAACATGCGCGGCCTGATCTTTCAGACCTATGCCTCAAACGAGTTAAACCTCGTCGCCTGGCAGGTTGCTCCCGGTGTGGTGGCGCTACTGGTCGGACGGCGTAGTGCGCCAGAACTCGCGGAGATCGCTTTAGCGTCGCGGGCCGCCAAAGAGTAAGCAGTGCCTGTCGGTATAGCCGACTAAACGTTCAGATATTTGGGTCACTGCAGCTTCACAGCTGCGGTGACCCCGGCGTTCGTGCTGTCAAAATAGTCGTCACTGACTGCGTTAGTGACCAACTAGTCAACGTTTTTGGCACTTACCTTGCTGCCGCTGATGTTTGGCCTAGGTAGCATAAATCCTAGGATAAACAGATATATGCTGGCGAGTGGGGTCTTGGCATGGGCCTGGCCGGGGTTTTGCAAAGGATTGCTTGTCCTGTGCGCCGCGAGGTGCTGCGGACCAACTATGTAGAAGTAATTCCAACAGCTGACGCTACCACCGGATTTAGGAGACATGTCCATGCAGAAGTTCCATCGCACCACGTTACTCACAGTGACAACAGTATCGCTGATGCTGGTCACGATTGCCTGCGCCAAAACCAATATGGGCGGCAAAGACAAAGGCCCTTCTGGCGTGCAGCTCGGCGGTGGATCTAACACCACCTGCTTAAAATTAGGCGACGCCGCACCCGTGCAAGCCAAGGCCAGCAATGATGGCGATAAAGGTTCGCCGACGCAAATGATCGGTGGCAAAGGTTCGCCGACGCAAATAATCGGTGACAAAGGTTCGCCCGCGCAGATGATCGACAAAGGTGGCAAGGGTCCAGTTGATGTGATTGTCGTGCCACCAGCGCAGGTACCAGCACCACTGCCGCCTGTCACTGCGAAGACTCCCGACGCGACGCCGCCGGCACCGGTATTGACTGGCAAGACTCCCGATGCAACACCGCCTTTGGCCGAGACCCCACCGACAGGCAATTGCGCACCTCAAGGCCCAACGCAAACTCCCGTCGCCGAAGTGCCAGTCAATCTCCCAGCTGAAAAAGCTCCACCCTTGGTCGAACATGGCCCCGTTCAAACACCACCCTTCGTCAACAATGGCCCCGGACAAATGCCGCCCCTGGTTCCTGGCAATGATTCCAACTGCGGTAAAGGCAGCATCTACTGCGCTGGCGGCCCAGGCCAAGCCCCACAGTGGCCCGGTCAAGCGGTTGGTGGCGGTAGCTACAGCCACGACGATGTTGCCTCCTGTTTGAATGCCTTTCACGGCGCAGGGCTCAACACCAACGGTCAGTGGAATATCGATGTCCGTAGCTCGCTGAATATCAGCATCTTGAGCGGTGGTCTCTACGACGACCATTCGACCGATCACTCACTCATCATCATCAAGTCCGTCAGTGTCCTGGGACAGATGCACTTCAACCTGCTCAATCCCAATGCGCTGTATTGCTTGAAAGACGTCTCGGTTCTCGATCAAGTTTCGGTCACTAGCTGCTACCAAAGCAACGTCGTGTCGCTGAAAGATATCTCGGTCTTGTCATCCAAAGACGTCAAAGTCGTAGACTGCGCCCCGCACTGAATCCAGGTTTCCGCTCCCCGGCCATGGCTGGGGGGGTCATGTGATCTCCTAGAGTGTGACTTCTGCATAGAATCCGTCTTTCGCCGCCACCTCCTTATTGGGGGTGGCGGCTGCTTTGATATTAGTGACTTACGCCGCAGGCTCGGGTGCGGCGGCGAAAATGAACAAGGCGGTGTGGATTGCATTGTGAGGTACTGGCCGACTACGGTATGACCGAGATCTTCTCCAACCCGTAGGACTTTGCCCATGGACCCAACGTTTCGCCCATATCTGCAGCAGGAATGGACCAAGCTAAAAGAGCAGGGCCTAGACAAAAGCGAGCGCATCATCACCTCGCCGCAGGGTGCGAGCATCGAAGTCGGCGGCGAGCACGTACTCAACCTGTGTGCGAACAATTACCTCGGCCTGTCTGGTCATCCAGCCTTGGCGCAGGCCGCCGCCGAAGGACTGCAGCGATACGGCTATGGTCTGTCGTCGGTGCGTTTTATCTGCGGGACTCAGACCGTGCACAAAGAGCTGGAGGGACGCCTTGCTGGATTCCTCGGGACCGACGACGCGGTGCTGTATTCCTCGTGTTTTGACGCCAACGGTGGGCTCTTCGAGACCTTACTTGGACCAGATGACGCGGTGATCAGCGATGAACTGAACCACGCCAGCATCATCGATGGGATCCGCTTGAGCAAAGCGCAGCGCTTTCGCTATCGCAATAACGACATGGCGGATCTCGAGTCGAAGCTGCAAGAGACGGCCGGCTGCCGCTTTCGATTGATCGCAACCGACGGCGTGTTTTCTATGGATGGCACCATCGCCAATCTGCAGCAGATCGTCGCGCTTGCGCGGCGCTATCAGGCCCTGACGATGGTCGATGACTCCCATGCCGTGGGCTTTGTCGGAACAACTGGTCGCGGGACGCCCGAGCATTGCGGCGTGCACGGGCAAATCGATATCATCACCGGGACCTTGGGTAAGGCCCTCGGCGGTGCCTCAGGGGGCTATGTTGCCGCTAGTCGCGAGGTCACCGCTTGGTTGCGCAATCGGTCGCGCCCGTATTTGTTTTCCAACACCTTGGCGCCGATGATTGCAGCGGCCTCGCTCAAGGCGCTCGATTTAGTCGATGGCGAACCGGCATTGCGCCGGCAGCTGCAGGAAAACGCCACGTATTTTCGCGCCCAGATGACCCAGCTTGGTTATCAGTTAACTCCCGGTCAGCATCCGATCATACCGGTGATGATTGGCGATGCAGTGAAGGCCAAGTCCTTGGCCGACGCGCTGCTCCACGAGGGGGTTTACGTCATCAGCTTTTCCTTCCCGGTGGTGCCTAAAGACAAGGCGCGCATTCGTACGCAAATGTCCGCGGCGCACAGCCGTGCCGACTTGGATAAGGCGGTTGCTGCCTTTGCCAAAGTTGGCCGCAAGCTCGGCCTGATTCCATAAACCGTGGCGACGCCTGGTGTCTCTTTGAAACGACCCGAAAAGTGCAGCGAGGAGTGCCGTTATGTCCGCAGGAACGACGATGAAGGCCTTGGTCAAGGCCCAGCCCGGCAAGGGCCTAGTCATGCGCCAGGTGCCCATCCCGGCGATCGGTCCGAACGATCTGCTGGTCAAGATCCATAAAACCGCGATCTGCGGCACGGATCTGCACATCTACAACTGGGACGCCTGGGCGGCGCAGACGATTAAAACGCCGATGACTGCGGGTCACGAGTTTTACGGTAGGGTTGAACAGATCGGTAGTGCTGTCGACGGTTTTGTCATCGGCGACCGCGTCTCTGGCGAAGGTCACATCACCTGTGGTTATTGCCGCAACTGCCGCGCTGGCCGGCGCCACCTCTGCCGCAACACCATCGGTATTGGCGTCAATCGCGACGGCGCCTTTGCCGAATACCTGAAGATCCCGGCGGGAAACGCCTTCAAAATCCCAGATAATATCAGCGATGAGATCGCCTCGATTTTTGATCCCTACGGCAACGCGGTGCACACGGCGCTGTCCTTTGACTTGACCGGGGAAGACGTCCTCATCACCGGCGCCGGACCCATCGGCATCATGGCCGTGGCTATCGCCAAGCATGTCGGCGCCCGACATGTCGTCATCACCGACGTCAATGAGCTGCGCCTCAGCTATGCTAAAAAGATGGGTGCGACGCGTACGGTGATGTCGCAGCGCGAGTCGCTGACCGATGTCATGGCCTCGCTCGGGATGACTGAGGGCTTTGACGTGGGTCTGGAGATGTCCGGTCATGCCGCGGCTTTTCAAGGCATGCTCGAAGCGATGAACCACGGCGGTCGTGTCGCGATCCTCGGGATCTTTCCTAACGAGGTGGCGATCGATTGGCGCCATGTCATCTTCAAGGGTCTTGTGCTCAAGGGGATCTACGGCCGCGAGATGTATGACACCTGGTACAAGATGGCGTCGATGCTGCAAAGCGGACTAGATATTCAACCGGTGATTACGCATCGTCTGCCGGTCGCTGAGTTTGAGCGGGGCTTTGCGGCGCTGAATGCAGGCGAGGCGGTTAAAGTGGTGCTTGATTGGGTGTGAGGTATTTGTCATAGTCAGGGTTGGCTTGCGGTCGGTGTTTATGGGTGTTTTTGATACGAGCTGTAGCGCAGCTGGTAGCGCGCCGCGTTCGGGACGCGGAGGTCGCGAGTTCGAATCTCGCCAGCTCGACCATTCTTCGGCAGCTGGAGCCCATCATCGCGTACCACTGCGCTTGTCTGCCCGCCCGCCCGTCCGCAACGGGCGGGTCTAGTCGGCTTTACACACCCACAGATTCTGCGGAAGAACCATATTTTAGGTGGAATCGACTTTTCGGACAGGTTGTAATACACGTGTACTTCTGTTTACTCGAAAAGCGACTCGCGACGAATCGGTCCGCGGCTGTCATTGCACCAACGGTGTTGTCACTCGCGGTGCCTGATGAAAACCTGCGCTCGGCGAGATATCGGCAGGCAGATAAAACAGGATGTTTAGCCATCTCATCTATTTTTACGATGACTTAGATTTTCTTAATCAAATTGAATCCAAAACCTACAGTGGTATGTTTATCTTCATGAGTTTAACAACCTGAAGGAGAGATCAATGAAACTTAATTCAAAGTCAGTGGCCTCGTCGTTGCGCAATGTTTTTGGCGCTATGTTCTTAATGTTGTCGATGTCGCAAGGGGCTATGGCCGGTGCAAATGAGTACTGCGATCCAGTTTACTCGGGTGGTGACTCGGCCTATGTCCCTTGTGTCTCGTCGGTCGACCTCGGGAATGGCCGCTTGGTGGTCTACGATAACGACGGCAATGTCGTCCATGAAGAGTGGAGCGGCCGCGGCGGCGCGGTGACCAGCAATCAGTGCTATGCTTACAACCGCGATGGTCGGACCTGTAGTTTCGTTGGTTTTAGCGAAGGTCAGGTCGGTTACCCATGGGGCGGTCAAGCCGGCAAGTTTGAGTGCACCAACGGTTGCCTCAAGATCGTTGGTCCATAATCGCTGCTGGCACTGACGCTTCGAGGCGGGTGCTGTGGTGCTTGTCATGCTGTTGCGGCGACCTTGGGCCATTGCAGGATGACAAGCCCACCGGCGGTACGGTCTCGTGCCCACCGTCGGTATTTAAAGCCTCGGGTGATTGGACTTGCGCAGCCACTTGCGTGGCGACTTCGACGGCAGGCCGACTTGCTGGCCGCGGCTTCTGGGAGAAGGCCGCGGCGGACAAAACGCAGGACAAAGTTCTATGTCCTGGGGCGTGGCTGTTGGCTCATATTGGCGATCCAGCGGGCTGAAAACAAACGTCATGGGTGCGCTTTTAGCAGCACTTTGGGAAACTTGTAAGTCTTCAAAATATCAGCTAGATAGTGGATGGTTGGAATATTGTGGATGCACAGGGTATTTTTGGGGTGATATGTTTGTTTAGACGCCGGATGATTAGGTATTGATTTAGGGTGTTTATATTTATTATTATTTTCGACTTAAGGTTTTTATATGTGGATCCGAAACGGACGTTTGTAAGGTGTGAGACGTATATTATCTTAATGTTTATAGTGTTGCGTGATTATATAAAATAGTTACTTAAGTTTTTTTTTAGATAGCCGAACCTAGAGGGCACGGAATGGGCAGGTAGCTGCAGTTTGCGAGAGGCCCTCTATGTTTAGGCAGCTTAAAATTACTTGGCAACGAAGTCGGCTTTGGGTCCTCTCCCTAGTCGTCTGGAGCTCGGTCGGTTCGTCGGCCTTGGCCAACAATCAAGCGCTGTCTTATAGCGGGCGCGTGACCAACCTCCATGGTAAGCCGCTGGATGGGCCGGTCGACATCACCATCAAATTTTGGAACAGTGCGACCGGTGGCAATCCGCTCGGTGGGTCGCTGGACTTTCCCGGTACCCCGCTGGCTCAGGGGGTCTTTCAAATCAATATGGTGCTGAAGCCCCAGCAGATGATGCAGGTGTTTGGCGACGGTAGCTCACCGGTTTATATCGAGGTGATGGCACATGGTAAGGTTTATCCGCGGCAGCAGTTTCTTGCGACGCCCTATGCGTTAAGGATTCCAATCGATGCACGGACCTTGACCTTTGATAGCAACGGCAACTTAACCCTGGCGACGACTTCCATCCCTGCAGACGGTCAGTTTTTAACCAAGGACGGCGCCGGTAATCTTGTTTGGGGGACGCCTTCAAGCTCAGCGACGCAGATTAATAGCCGGACGATCAGCTCGCAGACGCCGCAACAGGGTCAATCGTTGGTGTTTGATGGCACGAATTGGGTGCCGCAGACGGTTGGCGGTGGAATCTCGATCACGAACGGTTCTGGTAGCGTCAACATTGCTTCGACGGTCGTGCCGTCAAATTTTGTGGCGGTTGCTGGGTCGACGATGACGGGGGTGTTGAACCTGCCGGCTAATGGGTTGGTTGCGGGAACTACTCAGTTGGTACTGTCGAGTGGCAATCTGGGGATTGGTACATCTTCGCCCGCTGGTATCCTACATGTTGCTGGTCCTACTTCGGTCTTCGGAGCAGGCGAGGCCACGACGACACCTGGTGCCGCGACTGTACGTGGGGCCAACGCCACTGGCTCAAACATCCCTGGATCCAACCTTACCATTCAAGCCAGCAATGGTACGGGTACTGGCGGCTCCGGTTCTATCAACTTCCAAACCGCTCCAGTGGCTGGCACGGGATCAGCGGCGAACACCCTTGCAACCGCCTTGAGTATTACCCCTTCAGGGAATGTCGGTATCGGCACCACCGCCCCCGCTGCTCAGCTGCAGGTCGTAGGCCAGATGGTCGCCTCCCAAAATGTCATCGCGTCAGGCGCCACCGTGGACTTCAACAACGGCAACGTCCAAGTGCTCCAGAGCGTCGGTGGCACGGCCATCACCCTCAATAACATGGTCGACGGCGCTGCGTACACCCTCGTGATCACCGACACGACGTCGCGCACCTACACGTTCACCAACTGCACCAACTCGGCGTTCGTCCCTACGAACGCCCCCACGACGTCGGGCAAGTCGACGATTTACACCTTCCTCAAGCTGACGATCTCGGCCGCGACGTATTGCTATGTCAACTGGACCACCGGGTATTAATATCGTGACCGCTATACCAACGCATTTAGCTGACCATGCAGTCGTATGGCAATCTGCCTCTCATAGCCCTATAGATGTTTGCGGCCGGGCGGAGGCAGCAGTTGAACGGTAAGCGTTACACCACCGCATATGTCTCCAGCGTAGATGGCGTGCCAGACTCATCTGTGTAATCCAAACACAGTGGAGGTGCCCCATGAGAGTAGACGACACCAGTCATGGTAGTGAAGCGTTGATTGCAGCGATCCGTGCGGCATTGGCTCGTAGACGAGACAGTGGCAATCCAGTACCCACTACACCACCGCATGTAGCCGACCCTGTAACTGGATGCCAATCTACCTCTCAGAGCCGGTAGCCGTTACGTACACATAATGTAGAGCTGAAGGTCGACCTTCGCGGCAATGGCCGTTTGCAGGATCGTGCGGATGATGTCCAAACAGAAGCGACCATTGAGGGTCTGACGAAACAACGCATTATTTTCAATCAGGCGCTCCAGGCGCAGCATCCGCTCCGAGAAGTTGTTGGACCACTGTTTCAAATGCATATGTCTTGGGCCTCAGGCCTTCGGCCTTAAGTTGATGGCTATGCATTGGACGGTCTTTACTCCGAAGCGAATTCATTTAGACTAGCCTTTAATCGCCCGGCGTCCCGCAGCTTCGTTTAGCCCCGTCAGAAAGGCTCGTTCCATGACTCAGCTGTTCTTTCTCTCCGGTTTGCCTAGGACCGGCTCAACGCTGCTAGCGTCGATCCTGAATCAGCATCCCCAGATCCACGCTTCCGGGACCAGCCCCCTAGCGGATTTGTTGTGTGAAACCGATCGCGCTCTAAACACCTTGCGGCAGCAATATGTCCTCGACCGGGCGGATCAGGAATTTAACCTGTACCAAGGCATCTTGAAGAGCTTTTATGCCCATATCAATCGGCCCATCGTATTTGATAAACATCGCGGCTGGCCGCGTAATGCACCGGTTCTTAGTCGCTTCTTCCCAGACCCAAAGATCATCTGCACGGTCCGGCCGATCGCCGAGATCATTGCGTCTTATGTTACGGTGATTCTGAAGCATCCGAACCAACCGAACTTTGTCGATACTCTTTTGCACGAGCGGCAACTGCCGTTGACGATCGAAAACCGCGCCAAGCTGCTGTGGGACGAGTATATGAAGGATCCTTACCAAAGCATGCTGACGGGCCTGCGCACGTCGCCGCGGCAGATGCTGTGCATCACCTATGCCGACCTGGTGGCAAAGCCGCTCGAAGTGCTGGAGCGAATCTTTGATTTTACCGGGATCGACGGCTATGATGACTTCAACTTCGGCCAGCTGCGCAATTTGACGCCGGAGAAGGATCTTGAGGGCTGGGGGATGACGGGCTTGCACGATATTCGGCCAGAGCTAAAGGCGACGAGTCGAGCGCCGACTGAGCTGCTCGGTGCGACTTTGGTCGAGCACTTTCGGCAGTTTGATTTGCCGTTCTGAAAGATGGTGGCCTGAGGTGTCGATGTAGTGGGATCCTGGGCGGACAGCGTCGCTACTGGCGCACGACCCCGGTGACGTCCCGCACGCTGATGATGAGCCGCCGCGCGTATCTGCGGGCGTGGCCGTTCTACGCGCACGACGGCGGTGCGTCCTCGAGCGGCGGCAACGACGGGGTCGCCGGACGACCGCTCCTGAGGAATGCCGCAGTCGTTCCTAACTTCATCTTGCCGCCGCGCACGCCGCACGCGATGATCGGGAAGCCGGCGTCTCGCAACATGCCGCAGCTGCGGCGGTCATCCCGTCGTGCAACCCGGCGCTGGAGTCCGCGATGCAAAAGCTTTATTTTCTCGTCGGTCTCCCGCGGTCCGGATCGACCTTGCTGGCGTCGCTGCTTAATCAGCATCCTGATGTTTTTGCGTCGCCGACCAGTCCGCTGATGGACCTCCTCTGTCAGACAGATCGGACGATGACCGCCCTGCGCCAGCAGTACAACTGTCCAGGCCGCGCCAGGAACGCGGTAGAAACTGGCGGTGCCGGGCGCCGCCCCCGATACGGGCATTCTTCTTCAAACATCTCGCGTTTTATTTTATACTCAAGCCAGTAACCTCATCCCCAATTGATCTCAGTAGTCCCGGCCACGGCTGGCCGTCGCACTAAAGGAACGCCTCGATGAGCACATCGGATGACGATCCGCAAACCAAAGCTCCCCAGGCTGAAGACAGCCCCCCCCCGAATCCTACCGACGACGGGAACGGCAACGGGATCAGCCGCCGCGACGTGATTGGGGCGGTGCTCAAGGTCGCCGCCTTCGGCGCCGTGGGCAGCGCGGGCCCGGGGGGCGAAGACATCGCCCAAGCCTACTACAACATGTTTATGATGAATCATGCGCCAGCGAACCTAAACCTCGGCCCGTTTATGTGGGGAGGGAACTCCGACGGCCAGCTTGGCATGGGCAACACCGTCGGCTACAGCAGTCTCGTGCAGCCGGCGTCCGCCAAGGCCTGGATGCAGCTCGCCCCCGCCTACAATCACACCCTGGGTGTGGCCACGGACGGCACGCTCTGGGCGGCTGGCAATAACCAAAATGGCCAGCTTGGCATTGGCAGCAGCGGCGACAAGCGCAGTGTACTCACCCAGGTCGGGTCGCTCAGCAGTTGGACCTTTGTCGCCTCAGGGCAAGAGTATAGCCTTGCGGTACGCAACGATGGCACGTTGTGGGGGTTTGGAAGTAATTGGGGCGGCGCTCTTGGCCTCGGTGACAACGCGGCTCGCAGCAGTCCCGTCCAGGTCGGGAGCCTGAGCAACTGGACCAGCGCCTCGGGGGCCTACTCAGGGTCTCTGGCGCTGCGGACCGACGGCACCATGTGGGGTTTTGGCAGCGACCCGCTTGTTGGCAAACTCGGCCTGGGCACCCTTGGGACTTACAGTAGTCCCGTACAAGTCGGCACCCTGAGCTCATGGACCCAAGTGGCCACGCAAAAAAACGCCAGCTTGGCACTCCGCAGGGACGGCACGCTTTGGGGGTTTGGGAGCAATTCCTATGGCCAACTTGGCGTTGGTGACACAGTGGGGCGCAGCAGCCCGGTTCAGGCCGGGACTGTAAGTTCATGGACGCAAATTGCTGTCGGCAGGCACCACACCATAGCGCGGCGGGCGGACGGCACGGTCTGGGCATGGGGGAAAAACTCCATGGGCGCGCTTGGGCTTGGCGACACCGCCGGCCGCACCAGCCCCGTCCAGATCGGCAACCTCAGTACTTGGCAGGCAGTTGCGGCGGCAACATACGCTAGCTACCTACTGCGGACGGACGGGACTATATGGAGTGTCGGCTACAACACTAACGGCGAGCTCGGCCTTGGCGATACCGTAGACCGCAGCAGCCCGGTCCAAATCGGATCCCTAAGCACCTGGGCGATTTTGGCACCCAACTCCAACCACCAGGGCTACCACAGCGGCGCGATGCCAGCATCGCCCAACACCCTCTGGGCCTGGGGAGATGGTAGAAAAGGGGCTGCGGGTCGGGGGACCAGCGTCTCTTACAGCAGCCCCGTCCAGGTCGGTACGCTGAATAGCTGGACCGACGTCAGCTGCGGCCATGATATCACGTCGGGAATCCGGAGCGACGGCACCCTCTGGATCATGGGCGCCAACGATACTGGTCAGCTTGGTATCAACAGTACGGTGCCGCAAAGCAGCCCCGTCCAGGTCGGCTCCCTCAGCACCTGGGCGCAAGTGACCTTTGGCTACACCCATGCCTGCGCACGGCGACGCGACGGCACCCTGTGGTCCTGGGGTCGGAACTTCGAGGGTGAGCTTGGTATTGGGAACTGCGTGGACCAAAGCAGTCCGGTGCAGATCGGCACGCTCAGCTCATGGACCACAGTGACTGCAGGCCTTAAAGATAACTACGCCACCCGTAGCGATGGCACGCTGTGGGCATTCGGCCAAAACAGCTTTGGCAATCTCGGGCAGAACCACCCATTCGACTGCAGCAACCCGGTCCAAGTGGGTACGGAGAGCAACTGGGCACAAGTGTCTAGCGGCGGGCACAGTACCAAGGGCATCAAGACCGATGGGACCCTGTGGGCCTGGGGAAACAACTACGGCGGCATGTTAGGCACCGGGACCAGCATCAACTGTAGCAGCCCCGTCCAGGTCGGCACTCTATCCTCGTGGGCGGCTGTCAGCGTCGGTAGTTACGATGCCCTTATGCTTCAGAACGACGGCACGCTCTGGGGTGTCGGGGCGGGGAACTTTCACTTGGAACTGACCAGCGGCATCACCTCCAACGTCAGCAATCCGGTGCAGATCGGCACGCTGAGCAGCTGGGCGAGCGTGATCGCGGGCTACGCTTCCGGCCACGGCATTATGAAGGATGGCACCCATTGGACTTGGGGCTACAATTCTCAGGGCAGCCTTGGCCTCGGAACCACGGTCGCAACCGGTACCGTCACCCAGGTCGGGAACCTCAGCAATTGGAAGAAGATTAGCGGCCCTTATAAAAACGCGGCCGCGCTGCTTAAATGACCGTTTGCCATCATTCCTTTGACGTTCAAGGTTTCAAGTACAATGGTACCAAATCGCGAGGTTAGATCGGTCGTCGTCTTGTGGAGGACGTCGAGTCGGACATGCTTGATCCTTGCATGAAGGCGAGCCAGCTTGTGTTTGGCCTTGCGCCTGTTGCT
>Ga0315278_10000323_pt1 | contig 42601 bp, 34 predicted proteins | sample YL17G06_0_MG_FD_203880 | JGI IMG/M metagenome (GOLD analysis project Ga0315278, IMG submission 203880) | Sediment microbial communities from Yellowstone Lake, YNP, Wyoming, USA - YL17G06_0 | ecosystem: Environmental > Aquatic > Freshwater > Lake > Sediment | place: USA: Wyoming | collected... | reverse complement strand
TTTCAATGGAATCGATCCCGGTCCCGATATCGAATTCCTGCCTCTTTACTTTATTTTCCCCCTGGAGAAACATGTCGCCGATGCCCAGGAACAGGTAATTCAGGCTAAAATCGTATTCGGAAGCCAGCTTTAAAAAGAAATCAGGACCGGGATTCCCTTTGCCGCTTTCGATCTCACTAAGGTAACTGGCGGGCATACCCAGGGTCGCCGCCATCTCCTTTTGCTGGATATTCAACGATTTGCGCATCGCCTTGAGCCGCTGCCCTATTTCCTGAAAATTCACCTGTCTTCTCATGCCCTATTTACCTCCCTGTAATTTTTGTCAAACCTGGCTCCGGACCGGGCGCCTTTAGCAACATAAAACTTACCGCCGGTTACTTGATAAATGTGTTTCATTCTAAAAAAGCACATTGTCTGCATCATGTTTTAATATACATTATCTACTATTTCAAGTCAAGCCAAAAATATAAGATTAGGTTTTTCTTGCATGTCCCTTTTTCCCCCTCTTTACATTCCTCTATTATTTTGATAATATCATATCTAAGACTTTTTGGCCCCTGGAATTACAGGAAGGTGAGCTACATGGAATGGGTAGTGCAAAATATCAAAGCAGTTTTGATCTTTACCGGCGGCGTCGTGTTTACCGTCATTGTCACCCGTTATAAAGACGCCCTTAAACAAGGAACCAACTTTGTCATCGACGGTTTCCTGTCGTGGGTGCGGGTTTATTTCATTATGTTGAAACGTTACAAAAAATCCATCAGCCAAAGTTACCGGGAAACCAAAGTGGGGTACCGGAACCTGCGACTGGATTTGGATCGCAATTATATCTCTCTCAAAGTGTGCTCTTTTATCAGTCCCCGCGAGAAAGAGGCGGATGACGAAACCCGGTCGGAAAAATTAGAGGTATTGGATGTCCTGGCAAAACACCGGCACCTGGTAATCCTGGGACATCCGGGAGCCGGAAAAACTACATTGATGCAGTGGTTGCTGCTGAAATATGTCTATGGTCACATGAAAGAGAAAATGGGGGAAAACCTCATCCCCCTTTTCATAACGCTTCGCAGCTTAAAAATCGGCCAATCCATCGATGAACTGCTGCCTGAAATTTTGAAACAGCACCGTTTTAAAGGTGGAGAGAGTTTTATCCGCAAACAAATGGAAAAGGGAAAATGTTTGTTGATCTTTGACGGAATGGATGAGATCATCGATGATGAAACCCGGAAGAAGTTCATCGCCGATATTTGCGACACCTATGCGAACCTTTATGGAAAATCGCGTATTATAATCACTTCCCGTATCGAGGAATACACCGTCGATTGTTTTCCCGCCAGCTTCCGGGAGCGGGAAATTTTAGACCTGGATATGGCGCAGGTCCATGATTTCCTGCAGGGGATACTGGAACCGGGAGATAAACCCGAAGAATTGATCCGGCAAATAGAGAAAAGCGAAGGTTTAAAAAAATTTGTTACCAATCCCCTGATGCTGTCACTGTTGACTTTTGTGTACCGGGAAAGTCATCAAAGATTGCCCAATGACCGGGTCAAAGTTTATAATGCATGTATGCAGGCGATGATGGAGGACCGCGACAGGAGCCGCGGCATTTATGAATATCGAAACCGATTCGATTCCGATGATAAGGAATTACTTCTTTGCAAACTGGCCCATGACTTTTCATTACAGAACAAATGGCGATTTACCGAAATGGAATTACTGGAAAACTGGAAAAAGAATCTACCCTCCAATTTGAAGGAGAGCGATTTAAAGAAATTGTTAAAGGAAGTATGCTCGGCAAACGGTATATTAAAGCATCTGTCAGGTAAGGAACTGTCTTTTTTACACCGTACCTTTCAAGAATATTATGCGGCAAAAGAAATTTGCAAAAGGGGGCAATCAAACTTTGATAAATCAAACGGTTCGGATGTTTATGCTCCATTCGTTAAAAAAGAGTGGTATGAAATTACCCTGTTTTTAGTGGGAATGATGGAGGATGCAAGCTACTTAATTCAATACCTTTCAAATCGATCCCCCCGCTTTGCCCTTCAATGTTTGGTTTATGCTAGGCGGACAACCGACGAAACCATCGCCGAGGTGATAAAGCGGGCCTTAAAAACATTGGAAAAGGAACATGCCCATGAAGTAGGGAGTAATCTTATCTACCTTATCCATCGATATGGCTTTGTGCGTATCTCAAAATGTCTGACCACTGCCCTGGAAGAAGCCGGAGATGTAGAAACTCAAAAGCGTTTATGGCCGGTAATCGATCTGGTTATGCTTGCTTTTTCCCCGCAAAAACAAATGGCCTATGTGTCATCCGGTGTCGTGCAATGGGGCAACGAACCGGGAACATGGATACCCGGTTTCTGGATGGATATGTGCCCGGTTACCAATGCAGACTACCATGCCTGGGTAGAGTTTTCCGGGATAGAAGAATTACCCCGGCACTGGGAAACAAACCCGGATAGGGAACAGTTGGTTATATATATAATGAAACTATTACCGATTGTGGATATCTCTTTTAATAAAGTAACCTCTTTTTCCGTTGTGTTGCAGAAAGATATGCCGGGTAAACTCCAGTGGAGAAAAGCCATAACAAATGCGGACGGGGGGGAGGGGCTTCTTAATGAAAATAAAAAAAAACACCTTAGCAAAAATAAATTAGAAAAATCCTACGATTATTATTACTTTGTCCCCCGTGACATTGCCCGTGCCCGTGGCCTTGCCCGTGACATTGCCCGTGACTTTACCCGTGACTTTGCACGTGACATTGCCCGTGCCCGTACCCTTGCCCATGCCCGTGTTCGTGTCCGTGACCATGACCGTGACCTTGAACTTGCCCGTGACCTTGTCCGTGGCCTTACGCGCGCCCGTGACCTTACTCTTGCCCGTGACCAGGCCCTTGTCCGTGACCTTGCCCGTGTCGGTGCCCTTACTATTACCCGTGATCAGGCCTTGGCCCATGCTCGTGCCCATGCCCGTGATCTTGTCCGTACCCTTACCAACTCCCGTGACCGATCGCACGAATTAAAAAAAGTGGTTATTCAATTTGATTCGGCTTACAAAACCGCAAAAGAAATCGAAGAAGAATTAAATAAACCCGGGATAAGGACACCGAACGCCTGGGAACAATTATTTGAACAAGGGAAAACCCTGGTAGATAAACTGATGCTATCCCTGGAAGATATTGAAAGACCCGTCCCGGATGATTTATTAAAAGCTCTTCGCCAGCCGGGGTTACTGAATTCTGTAAAAGAATTTCCACCAAATTCATTGGGAATTTATGATTTAGTGGGCAATGTGTGGGAATGGACGTCAACAACCAATGAAAAAGGTGACCACCTTGTCTGCGGCGGCGCCTGGACTGAGGAAACCTTTGACCCGGATAAGGAAGTATGGTATCCGCCGGAATATCGCGATATCAACCTGGGTTTTCGCTGTGTGTGCGACTGGGATAAGATTATGGACGTGAAAGAGCCGGGGGAGCTTGCGAGGAAACCGGAGACGGAATAGGGGGAATAGGGAGCCGGGGAGGACAGGCAAGATGAAATTGTAAAGGATTTCGAATTTCGTGCTTTTTTAAGAATGACACATTCCTGACATCCTTACGCGGGGTTGACAATTTGATGATTTAGGTCTATCATAATGAATGGAAAAGGAGTTATTTAATGCAAATAGAGGTTTCACACAGTTTCGAAGACGAAACCATGGAATCAAAGGTACACTGGTTTAAATCGCTTTCAATCCCCGAGCGAATGGAAATGTTGTGTTTTTTCACGGATATGATTTTGGATAATAACCCGAAAATTTCAGAGAGGAGAGATGCTAAATCGCTTACAGGACGTATTCAGGTGCTTGAAAAAGCATAAAGTAAAATACCTGGTAATCGGTGGGATTGCTGCGGTATGATATGGGGTTCCGAGAGCAACCTTTGATCTTGAGGGGAAGGAAAAAGGGAAATGCAGGAATTTTATAGATTTACTTTTCAGCTCCAATATGATATACTCCTTTTTAAAAAAAGTTGAACCATATTTTTACCGGAATATAAATGGGCGTAAGTAAAACAATTATAGCGATTTCATACCGACAGGAGCGGAAGCCTGTTTAAAACGATTTACCCAGGAGACCACGGATGACCGAAAGCATCCTGTATAACCAACAAATTAGAGGGTTAAAAAAAGAAATAAGCGACGCAGAGGTCTTTTTAATACGGGATAAGGGGGAACTACGTTCGTTAACACTGGAAGTGACAAAGCGCTGCAACTTCCGGTGCGTGTATTGCTACGCCAGTGAAAACCCGGCAAAACTGGCGGGCCGCGATAATTTGACCCTCGCCGACTTCAAACGCATCGCCGCCGAAGGAATAGAACTGGGCGCGCAGCTTATCAACTTAACCGGCGGCGAAGCTTTACTCTATGAAGATATTTTCGAACTGATCGACTACATAGACCGGCAAGACGCCGATATCCTGCTCTTTACCAACGGGATAGCGATTAACCATGAAGTCGCCCACCGGTTATTCGATAACCATTGCTCGCTGTGCTTAAAATTGGATTCATTGGAAAAATCCAAATACGAATATTTTACCGGTTTCAATGGGTTGGAAAACACGAAACGTTTAATAGAGAAGCTCTTGAAGTTGGGATATAATGAACCCGGCAATCCCACCCTGGAGATTAACGCCATCGCCACAAAAGCAAATGCAGCGGAAATCCCGGTCATCTGGCGCTGGGCCAGGGAGCGCAATATTAAACCGACCTTCACCCGCTTCTGGCCCGTGGGCGAAGCGGCAAAAAATTTAGACCTGCTGCTGCAGCCCGCTGAATTAAAAAAACTGTATGAAGAAGCCGCGCGCATCGATAACGAATTCGGCATCCACTGGGAAGTAAAATTCCCGGGCTGCGGCGGCGTCGGCTGCAAAAATTTCTATTTAGACTGCGCGATAAGTTCAGAAGGCTATGTCCGGCCGTGTCCCTGCATCCAGATATACGATTACCGGATCAAGGAATCGACTTTGAAAGAAATTATCGCCCATTCGGATCTGTTTCAAAAGACCCGCTATATTGAGAAACACATCAAAGGCGATTGTAAGAACTGTGAATATTTAAGCAGGTGCTACGGGTGCCGTTCCATTGCTTTCGGATTGACGGGCGATATGTTCGCCCCGGACCCGCTTTGCTGGAATAATTCGCAGTGTTATAAACATCAAGAGTGAGAGAGTGAGCGCCATGCCAACGCTGAGAAACGAACTCCTGGATTTTTTAACCCGCCGGAGAGTCCCCGAAGCCATCGGGGAACTGAGGAATTACCAAAAGGGAATCAAATTCTCAGACGTCCGCTATGGAAATTTAAACGGCAAACCTGTAAAACGGGTTTGTTTTATTATAAAATCCAGGGGCTGCGGCTGGCTGGCAAAGAACAGCGCACACGAACCGGCCGGCTGTACCATATGCAGCTATCCCTTGAAAACCACCATGGGCGGCGAACTCAGCCAGAGCGAGGTAATGAAGAGTTTCCAGGAGGAGTTTTGCCGGTACGATTATGAAGATAATCCCATCGTATGCCTTTATAATTCCGGTTCTTTTTTAAACGATGATGAAATCCGGGAAAATGTTCAATTGAATATCCTGGAGCAAGTGGCCCAAAATAAACATATTAAACAAATCATAATCGAATCCCGGGCCGAGTATATCGACGAAGAAAAGTTGGGGAAAATAAAGAAAATCCTGGGCGATAAGGAACTGATCATCGGCATCGGGCTGGAATCCGCGGACGATTATATCCGCGAAGTCTGTATCAACAAGGGCTTAACTAAGAATAAATATGAAGACACGCTGCGGCTTATCAATAAATATTTCAAGTCCTTAACGTATATACTGCTTAAACCCCCGTTTATTAATGAATATACCGCCGTTACCGACTCCGTACGTTCCATACATTACGCCTTTACCGCCGGGACCCGGCTCGTTTCCCTGGAAGCATGCAATATCCAGGATTTCAGTTTGCCTTATTACCTTGAAAAAGCCGGCTGTTATCGTCCCCCCTGGTTATGGAGCATCGTCGAGGTTATCGATCGTTGTTTCCACCTGGGGCCGATATTTATCGGCGGTTTCAAGATTACCCCGCTGCCCCGGTCGGCAGCCCATAACTGCGGCAAGTGCGACGCGAGACTCACGGATTTAATGGATCGCTACAACTTATTCAAGGACAAGAGAATCCTGGCTAAGGCCGGCTGTCGCTGCAAAATGGAATGGGAAACCCTGATGAAAGATAAACTTAATTCGAAAGAGGATATCGAGCAAAACATCGGCGCCTTTCTTGAAAAAGCGGCTGTTTTATTTAAACGAAGAACAAAGGAGGAATGAACGATGAAAAAAGTGCTGCTGTCCTTTTCGGGCGGCCTTGATACTTCCGTGTGTATCAAACTTCTCCGGGAGAAGTACGATATGGACGTGACGACCCTTACCCTTAATTTAGGATATATCGATCTCGAAAAAGAGATAAAAAAGGCCCTGGAATATGGGGCAACCGAAGCGTTTACCCTGGATGTCATGGATGAATTCGCCAATGATTATATATTCCCTTATATCCGCGCGGGACGGATGTATGAGGATAAATACCCGCTGGCCACGGCCCTGGGCCGGCCGCTGATTGCCAGATACCTGGTAGAATACGCCCGGAAACTGGGCATTCAAACGGTCGCCCACGGCTGCACCGGCAAAGGCAACGACCAAATACGGTTGGATATTTCCATCGGCATCCTGGCGCCGGGGCTCGATATCGTCGCCCCGGTCAGGGAATTGAATCTGAACCGGGAATGGGAAATGGAATACGCCCGGGAACATCAAATGGATTTCGCGCATATAAAGTCCGGTTACAGCCTCGATGAAAACATCTGGGGCAGGAGCCTGGAGTGCGGGATTATCGAAGATTTATGGCAGGAACCCTTGCCCGAGATGTTCAAGTGGACAAAAGGGCCGGCCGACGCGCCGGACGAACCGGTTTACATCGAGATCGATTTCGAACAGGGCATCCCCGTCGCCCTGGACGGCGTAAAATACAGCGGCGTCCGGTTAATCGACCGTTTAAATGAAATCGGCGGCGCACACGGCGTGGGCCGGATCGATCACGTGGAAAATTACGTGATCGGGCTGAAGTCCCGCGAACTTTACGAATCCCCGGCCGCCTGCATCTTACTGGCCGCCCACCAGGCGCTGGAAGAAATCACCCTCGCCAAGATGGCCCTGGGATTTAAAAGAAATATCGCCTATGAATATGCAAAGTTGGTATATGACGGCCTGTATTTCACCCGCCATAAAGAAGACCTGGACGCCTACCTGGCCAGTAATCAAAAAACCGTCGCCGGCACGGCCAGGGTTAAACTACATAAAGGCAACCTGACCGTCGTGGGCAGAAAATCTCCTCACTCGCTCTACAGAAGGGAGATGGCTACTTACGATAAAGAAGATAAATTCCAGCATTCCTATGCCAAAGGATTTATCGAATTATATGGTTTCCAGTTTACCGGGAAATGATGAACAAACACAATACGGAACAAGACCGGGAGCAGGTGAACTCCTTTAGAAAGAACCTGCTGGCAAACTTCTTCAAAAACGTTCACCTGAAAAAATGGCAGTGGCAGAAGTGGTACCTTTGGAATGACGCGGATGATTTACTGGAGAACCGCGTCCCGGATAAGGAATACGCCGGTTATTTTAAGAACGGCGGGACCATTCCCGCCGTGTTGTCCGATAATATCGAAGCCCTGTTGGAACCGGACGCCAACGTGTTGGTGCTGGGCAGCGCCGGCGGCGATTACCCGGTGCAATTGGCGGTAAAACTAAAGGAAAAATTCCCCGGCGGCAACCCCAAAATAATCGGCGTCGATATCTCTTACCCGCTGCTGGAATTCAGCCGCAAGAAACTCGATTTATTGGCGGCGCCGGCCCCCGGCCATCCCAACCGTTTTGCTGTATTTTCCGGGCAGACCAACCTCTCTGCCGTTTTAGCGGAAAAGAAACCTTTTCGCAAAGGACCCCTGGTTTATTTTTCCCGGCCCGAACTGCTGGATGCGGGCGCAGGGCGGGTTCACCTGGTGAACAGCGAGCTATTGACGCTGCCCCTTAAGGACCGCTGCATGGATATCGTGTTTGCCGATAATACATTATACTGGCTGTCCGATTTAGCCGGGGCGCTGCGGGAGGTTAACCGTGTATTAAAAACCGGCGGGCGTTTCATTTTCCACAAAGAATTCACCGGCATGAACGATGACTACCTGGTCGGTACGGATGACGGTTTCGGGAAAATACCCCTGGGAGAAATATTGAAACGCCGTGGCTTTTCTCCCACAACCGTGTGCGATTACGAAAGCGAATCGGGAAATAAAATATTAATCGACCATTTAAAGGCCAATGACGCCGTCGAAGAAAATATCCTATTGTCGAAGTTGCAGTTGAACCTTTGCCGCCGGGATTTGGGGGACCGGGATAGATGCGTTGGAAGCCAGTGCGTGTTTAGCGAGGGCGTCTTTTTAATCGCCCAAAAAACCGGTCCGGGTATCGCCCCCCCAGGGGAATTCATTTTACAAACCGTGGCCAACCCCGGGTATGATGAATTTTTACTGGGAAGTATGATGGCGACGGCCGGCAAATACCGCATCGCATTCGTGGACCCGGATGGGACCTTTTACTCCCCCCGGCCGGGCAATTATAAAAAAATATTCAAGGATGGCGACCTGGCATGAAAACGAAAATCATTCATCATTTTTTTTCACACGGAGATTGCTTATGACCATCGATTATAAAATCCACGACATATTTCCACAAATAACCGTGGGAAGAGATTTCCGGGAAATGACCGCGGAAACCTTTATCATCATCTCCAATGAAATTGTTTACGGCATATTTAGCAAAAAATACCCGGGTTTTCCCTGCCGCCGGTTGTTCTATTTAAATGATAACACATTTGAAGAGATAGAACCTTTACTGACTGAGATCAAAACCATGGACGGCCCTATTTTAGCGATAGGCGGCGGGGCCGTTATCGACGCCGCCAAGTACATTGCCCATGAAACGGGAAAATCCCTGGTGGCGGTTCCCGGGGCCGTCACCACCGACGCCTTTTTAACGCCGGTGAGCGTTATTAAAAACACCCGGACCCGGGTGGAAGAGGTATGCCGGGCAAAGAAGCCCGACCTGGTTTATTTCGATATGGATATCCTGGAAGGGGCCCCGGTCCGGTACAATGTCGCCGGGTTAGGCGATGTCATCTCCATGTATACCGCCGCGTACGATTGGCGACTGGCCCACCAAAAAACCGGGGAACCCTTTGACCCCCTGTTGGCGGAAATGGCAATGGGTTTGGTCAAAAGCCTGGAACCCGCGGCGGCTGAAATCGCGAAAAATTCGCCCACAGGAATTAAACATATCATCGACGCCTTGATCGCTGAATTTTTCATCTACAACCTGGCCGGCGGCAATCGACCGGAGGTCGGTTCCGAGCACCTGTTTGCCAGGTTATGCGAAGAAAATCACATCGGCAATTTCTTACACGGCGAAATCGTGGCCCTGGGGGTATTGTTGATGACTTACTTTCAAGGACGGGACTTCCAATGGATAAAGTCGTTGATCGGGGGCCTGGGTATCGAGTATAAACCCCAAACCCTGGGGATACCCACGGCCGACTTGATTCGCCTCACCGCTTCGTTGAACCGGTACGTGCGGGAACGGGACCTGCGTTATACCGTATTAAACCAATGCGTGTTGACGGAACAGGATGTGAAACAAGGACTCCGGGAAGTCCTGGGAGAATAACCATGCAGCGAATACTATTTGTTACCGCCCATGATGATGACGCCGTGTTAATGGCCTCCCATTTCCTCGCCGGCGACGCGGAAAAAGTCATTTTGACCTTAAGTTGCAGCGGCGCCGCCGGCGGGTCCCCCGGCGAATTCACCGCGGCCTACGCCGGGATACCCCGTTTACGCGGCTTACTCCTGGAAGGGACCGGCGACGCCGGGGATAAGGACAGGGATATGAATATCCACTGCGATAAACAGACTACCCTGGCGGTAATGGAATATATCCGGGACTTTAAACCCGATACCGTCATTACCAATTCCCCCGACGATATGCATAACGATCACAGGGAAACCTCTAAAATAGTCCAACAGGCCGTGTTTCATTTGCGCACCTGGGGGAATTATAACCGCCCCATCCAGTTGTACTGCGGGGAAATATTTCAACCCCTGGCCGCCCCCCACATGGTCCTGCCGGCAGATATAAATTTAAAACGGCAGGTGATGACCCGCTTTTCATCGCAAAATAATCAATATAAATGGCTTGAACTGGTAGAAACCTTGAACCGGTTCAGGGCGCTGCAGTTTAACAGCGATTATGCTTATGCGGAAGCTTTTTCAGTGATTTGCAAATGGTAAAAATGTCTGGGTTCAAAATTCAATTCGAGGTTAAAAAATGCTTAATTCGAGAAAAGTTCTTAAGATCGGCGACTTAAAGTACTCCATGTCGCTGCAAAAATTTTGTTTATCCTTCAAAAGCAGCTTTCCCCAGAGGGATGAATATTTTAAACAATATTCCAACGGAAAACTAAAAATATCATATTACTGTCATGATATATTGGATAAAGATTCCATCAGTAATGAAAAATCCAGGTTGGCCACATATTTAAAGGAACACCGGGGAGAATACAAGGGCATATTATTCGACAACCCCTTGAGTTTTCAAATCTTGCCGGGAGAAAATGATATACCGCTAGTTTTCGATATGATCGATTGGTACGAGGAAATGTATAAAACCGAATTGGTGGATGGAACCGGGGAGAAGAACCGGGGAAATCTCCAATTAATCAGTTCCTCGCTGAGAGAACTGCTAAAGGTCATCGACGGCCTCGTGGTGCAAAGCCCCCTGATGCTGGATTACGCCAAAAGCATCGGTTTCGATCCGGCGCGGAAAAACATCATCATTCCCAATGGCTATGACCACAAAGTATTTTATCCATACGATCCGGTAAAGATAAACGAAATTAAGAATGAATTGGCTGAGAAATTCAATATCGACCTGCAAGACAAAATCATCGTGGTCTACCAGGGTAAACTGGGGAAATGGTATCAAGACCTGGAATTTGCCGTCGCCGACATGAATAATGACGCGAAGATCGTTGCGTTTATCATCGGGGACGGCGCATTAAAGGATAGGTTGCAGCGGTTATCCGCCGGGAATATCATCTTTACCGGCGCGCTGCCGTTAAAATCCGTTCCCGTTTATACCAATGTGGCCGATGTTTGTATTTTCCCGGTGAATGATTGCTCCCCCATCGCCATCTCCGAGTATATCGGCGTGGGGAAGCCCATCGTGGCCCGTAAAGGACGTATCTCCTGGTTGGTAAAGGACGCCCGAAACGGCTGCCTGGTGGATGAGCATAACCGGTGGAAGGAAAATATTTTTAGGGCCTGGGAAAACAGGGCGGAATTATCCCGGAATAACCGGGAACTGGCCCTGAATTTAAGCTGGAAATCCCTGGCCCGGGTATATGAAGACTTTTTAGCGGATGTGGTTCATCCGTCCGGAGAGAACTAATGTAATGGTAGAGGAAAACGAAAATGAAAAACAATGTAGGACAGCTCACTGTTTTTTTCGTCGTGTTTTTATTAACACTTCATTTTGTTGCGCCGGCAGAAGAAACGCAAGAAAACGTATGCGGGTTTCATGCCAGGGATGAAAAAATAGTTTTACCGTATATCCCTTCGCCCCCCAGGATAGATGGGATCTTCGAGGAAGAAGTATACCGGGACTTTTTAAAACTGGGAGACTTTTTCCAGGTAAGCCCTAAATATAACCAGCCGGGCTCGGAAAAGAGCGAGGCCTTTCTCGGCTGTGACGATAAAAATATCTACCTGGCCGTTAAGGCTTACACCGGGAATCCCCGAAAAATAAGGGCCTCCGTTGCCAGGAGAGACAGCATCGAGAATGACGACCGCATCGAACTCATCCTGGACACCTTTGTAACCAGGCAGAGAGGGTTTGCTTTTGCCGTTAATCCCTACGGCGTCCAGATGGACGGCATTTTCGATGAAGCCATCGATGAAGTCAATATGGATAAGTCCTGGGATGCCCATTTTTTTTCAGGCGGACGTATCTACGATTGGGGCTACTTCGTGGAAATGAAAATACCTTTCAATGCTTTACGTTTCCCCCGGGGAAAAGATATCCAGGAATGGGGTTTTAATATTACCCGGTTTATCCAGGATAACCAGGAAATGAACTTCTTGTTTTATTGGGACAGGACGGATCGGAGCTGGATGAGCCAGGAAGGGAAGTTGATCATCGCGGCGCCGATTAAACCCGGGTTGCACCTGGAATTGGTCCCTTCCATTTCCACCTTGAAAAACAAAGATAAAGATTTAAAACTAAACAGCGGATTTAGTTTTAAATACGGGATTAACACAAACACCACGTTAGACCTCACCTACAATCCCGATTTTTCTCATATCGAAGCGGACGCCTGGCAGATAAATGTCAACCAGCGGTTTGCCCTTTACTTTGAAGAGAAAAGACCATTTTTTCTTGAAAGCAAAGAAATTTTCAAAACGCCCCTGGAATTATTTTATTCCAGGAGGGTCGCCGCCCCCCGGTTTGGGGCAAAGGTAACGGGGAAAACCGGGAAGTCGTCTTTCGGATTGTTTTCAGCGTATGATACGGCTTCCATTAGAAGTTTAAAGGTAAATGAAGATGATAAGGACGAAAAAATCTTTGCCACCGTGTTCAGGTACAAGTACGAATTCAGGAAGGAAAACTACTTCGGCTTATTTATTACGGATAAAAGAGGCGAGGGGAGCTCCTATAACACCATTATCGGTCTCGACGCCCATTTAAAGCACAAAAATTTTATCGGCGATTTTCAAGCCGTGACGGCGAAAACAGACCAGGAAAACCTGGAAGGCATAATTGAGGGCCAGAGACAGAAAAGCACGGGCCATGCTTATTATGGTTCGATTTCCTACGCCGATGCGCGTTTACATGCATCGGTTCTCACCCAACAATATTCGCCCGGGTTCGACCCCCAGTTGGGTTATGTCGACCGCGTTGATATGAAACGATACGCAGCCAACCTGGGGTATAACTTTTTGCCTGAGAAACCCTATTTTGTACTGGGGGGGCCAAGATTCACTTTCGAATACATAACAGACTGGCAGGGGCTTGTCTCAGACAGGTGTCTCAGGCTCAAATTCGTTTGCCGGACCTATAAAAACACAACGGCTTCCGTATTCCTGGAGAAAAGTTTTGAAAGATGGGAAGGCGTGGGTTACGATAAAGATATATGGGGGTTTAGTATTCAATCGGCGCCCTTTAAGTATTTATCTTTCTGCGCCGCTCTCACTTCAGGGGACTGCATTTATTACCAGAACCCCAAATTCCTCGGTTACAGGACAACCGTCGTGTTCACGTCCACCTTTCTTCCCGCGCCCAGGGTGTCTCTTTTAGCGGATTGGACTTCGGAATACTTTTACAGGAGCAAGGGCGAAGAACTGGTGTACAAAATGAATATTTACCGGGTTAAATTGACTTACCTGTTTAGCCGGAACCTGTCGGTAAGGACTATATGGGCATATAAGGATTCTGAAAAAAAGAACTACAGCGATGTGCTGCTGGCTTATGAATATACCCCGGGCACCGTATTTTACCTGGGATATTCTTCCGCTTCGCCAAATGAATCGGCGCCGGGAAAAATGAAGGAATTCTGGCTGGGAAAAGATTCTTATACGGTATATTTCAAGTTTTCCTATTTTTTCAAAAAATAGGAAAAAAGAGTTGTCATTCTACATATTTTAAAAAAATGTCCCGGGTTTCCCGGATCAACGCATCGATATTCTTCCGGGAATAGTCGGCGGTGGGGATGGGTTTTTCAATGACCATTCGAACTTTTCCCGGGCGCATCAACCAGCTTCCTTTTCGTTTAAAATGAAATGCGTCGATTTGAATCATGGGAAGAATATCCAGGCCGGCTTCCAGGGCGATGAGAAAGCCGCCTTTTTTAAATTCTCCCAATTTCCCGGTCAGTGTCCGGGTGCCTTCGGGCAGGATCATGATGGAAACATCGTTTCTCTTACGGATCAATTCGCCGGCATTTTTAAGGGCTGTCAGTGCTTTTCGGGCGTTTTTACGGCTGATGGGAATCTGGCCGATGCGACGGATTAAGGGACCGTAAAAAGGCCAGTTAAAATGGCTTTCTTCTTCTACGCCCCGGGCTTTGCCCGGGTACCTGGCATAGAACGTAAACGGGTCCAGGGTGTTGACGTGATTCATCATGAGGATATATTGTTTTTGCGGGTCGACATTTTCAAGACCTGTTATTGTCAGCCGCATGCCCGCGCAGAATACAATCCCGCGGCAGGTAACTTTTAGGACCCATTCAAACACTTTCCCGGTATGAAAAAGACCGATGAACAACATCATCAAACACCCGCAGGTAAAAGCCAGCAAAGCGAAAATCCAGGCCGCGGCAGACAGGATAAATTCTTTTATTTTGCGCATATAATGTTATAACACAATTAAGAGTAGTCTTCAAGATCGGATTTTAAATCGATTCTTTTAAAATACAATCCGCTATAAAGTCGGCAAAAATCTCATTCCCCAGCCGGTTAAAATGACAACAGTTGTCTATATAAACCGCTTCCTTGACCTTATCGAAAATCCCTACCGCACTAAAAGCCTTAACCCCATTCTGCCGCAGCACCCCCACCGCTTTCTCAAGCACCGGGTACCCTTTCTTTACCAGGCCCCCGTAAACCGATCCATTATCCAGGGCGTCCCGCTGCTCTTTGCCTGTAAAAACTTTTTTGGAATAATACTGGTTGGGCTGCAAAAAATGAAAATACCTCCCTCCCCTACCCAACCCCCCGGCCATCATGCTGTTCATCATAAACGAGCTGCGATACCAGAGCGTCGCCACCTGCGCCAACAAAACCGGTTCACTCCCTACCCCGGGTGTATACTTAATATTAACGATCGAAGACTCATCCCCGGGTTTCGCCGCTTTAATCAAACCGTCGAACCGCACCAACTCACCGCGGTACTGTTTATAAAGAAACTTCCCGTACGAAGCATAAACCAGGTATAAAGAGGCCGATTTCGTATGTTTAATTTTTTCAATAACCCCGCTGAAGGTCTTTTTATAGTTTTGAATCTTCGCAATGGAATCCAGTTGCTCACCCGTCATGGTGCGGCTGTCCATTAAATCCTTCATGGGCAAAAAATGCTGGGCGCTGGGCATGGCGATATCCACATTCAACCGGCTGTTATTGAAACAAAATACGATCTCGTTAAACCCATCGATATTGAGAACCATATCCAGTTCCTGGCCAACGGCAAGAAAATAAGCCAGGACCTCGAGCTGCTGCGGCTGCTTATAACCCCCCAGCGCATAATTCAAATAAATGATCTCCTTACCGGCGAAAAAAGGGTGCTGTTTCAATCGCTTCGTCAAGCGTTCCACCCCATCGACGTAAAAACCATTGGCCACGGAACCGCCGAAAATCCCAATAATGTATCGGTTCGCCTTTTCTCTTTTAAAGGGGTAATCATAGGGGCAGTAAAACCCGTAATTATTGGTCCCCCCTGAACCGACCCGGTGGGTATACCCGAAAAAAGGATGAAACCGTTTATCGGTCAATTGGGTTAATTGTTCCACCCGGCGGTCTATGCCGGGTTCACCACGTTCACCGCGTTCACCGCGTTCACCGATGACAAATTCCAGGGGCGCGTTGGCATGGGTATAAAAGAGCGCCTTATATTTTAAAAAATAGACCGCCGCGGCAATGACTTCCAGAAGCGCCGCAAAAACAATCACATTAACGATAACCAGCTTTAAAATCTTTTTTAGTTTTTTCATCATTCATCATTCATCATTCATCATTCATCATTCAAATTCAATTTTTATCGTGTTCGGGCATCCCGGTTTACCGTACATATTGACCGGCGTCAACAACAGCACCACCGGCGCCGTGCTTTTTTTAACCCGGAGCCGGTTGCCCGGGAGTTCCACCCAGGATTTGCCCAGGTCTTTACTGGCGGAAAAACCCTTAAAATTGGGCATGGAACCATCGGTAAAAAATGACAGGAGTACATCCTGTGTACCCGGATCGATCGTATAATCCACCCGCGCCGCATTGCAGTCGAAATAAAGGTCTTCTATCCGTTCGCTCACGTGGGTATAGGGAATCCCACCGGCGGGATAAAAGTCGGAAGTATTTCGATCCCTGAAAAAGAGGAACATATCGAAACGGTCGCCGATGGTCAGCGGTTTAACGTGGCGCATCAAGTCTGAACGCAGCGACACCGCGAAGTTTGCATAAAAATGCGCCTGCTCATCTTCTTTTATCGTTTGAGACGGATCAATGGGCCGGGCCGCGACAGCTTCACCGCCGAAAAGAGACCGCCGGACTTCATAAGCATTGGCCGGTAAACCCGTACTTTTTATTTCATAATAAAGGTTATAATCCGGGTCCAGGATTACCCACTTTTCATTGCGATCGCTCCAGGCCTCCACCACGAAATGACTCTGGTTCTTACCCCGGTTGCTCCACAATTCCACGTAACGAACATTGAAAAAACCCAGGGATTTTAAAACATCCGCCAGGACATAGGCATACTGGCCGCAAAATCCCCCGGTCTTACCCGAACGGATATCTTTGAGAATATCCAGGGCATTGCACAGGGGGTAAGGGTCCGGGACCGAACGCGGCCACTGCCGGTGCACCCAATCGCAAAGCTTGAGGAAATATTTGAATTGACTCGACTCAGTAATTTTGACGAAATCTTCCGTTTCTCTTAATCGTTCCAGTTTTTCTTCTTTCCAGTGTTCGTAAATGAAATCATAATTGCTCTTAACGATCTTTGTCCGTTTTATTTCTACCTTCACGCCGGCGGGAACCAGCGCCCCGGAGAAATAGATAATAACGCATACCGACAGGATGCCTGCCAGTATCCACATCCGCCGGGAAAGCGGTATATTTTTTATTTGTTTCAGCATAGGGGTATTATAAGATTTATACCATCTACTGTCAAACACTCAACGATTATGTTTTCGACGATCATTGAGAAGAAGGAAGATCAGGGGGTATATCGAACAAGATCTCGGCGCCGTTGGAATCGATCTTAACCTTTGATTCCGGCGGCAATCGGCCCTCTAATATCAGCGTGGATAACCGGTCCTGTATTTCCCCCTGGATCACCCGCTTCAACGGCCGGGCGCCTAATACGGGATTGAAACCTAACTGGGCTAAATATGCCAACGCTTTATCGGTGACAGCGATGGAAATCTTCGCGGGCTCCAACAACCGGGCCAGCTTATCGACTTCCAAACGGGCTATCTGCCGGATCAAATCGGGGTTCAACGGCCGGAACGTGATGATCTCATCCACCCGGTTAAGAAACTCGGGCTTGAAATATTTGTATAACATGGCCTCGATCTCTTTCTTGATCTCATCGTAATCGCTCTTTTCCCGGATAATCTGCGACCCCAGGTTGGATGTCATGATGATAACGGTATTGGCAAAATTCACTGTCTTACCTTTGGCGTCGGTTAACCGTCCGTCATCCAACAATTGAAGCAGGATATTAAACACATCCGGGTGGGCTTTTTCGATTTCATCCAGCAGGATCATTGAATACGGCCTGCGTTTGACCGCTTCGGTTAATTGTCCGCCCTCCTCATAGCCCACATATCCCGGGGGCGCGCCGATCAACTTAGCCACGGAATGCTTCTCCATGTACTCGGACATATCGATCCGGACCATGGCTTTTTCACTGTTAAAGAGAAACTCGCTTAACGCTTTGGCCAATTCGGTTTTCCCTACACCCGTGGGCCCCAGGAACATAAACGAGCCGATGGGCCGCGAAGGATCATGCAACCCTGCCTTTGAGCGGCGGATCACACGGGAAACCGCGGACGTGGCTTCATCCTGCCCCACAACCCGGCGGCGCAGGTGTTCTTCCATCTTTAATAATTTATCCCGTTCCCCACTGACCAATTTTTCCACGGGTATCCCGGTCCAACGGGAAACGACCCGGGCAATGTCTTCTTCGGTAATCTCTTCGGTTAATATCTTTTTGGTCGCCTGGAGCTCCACCAACTGCCGCTGCACCATTTCTGTTTCTTTGGTTTTCTCCGGGATTTTCCCATACTGGATTTGCGACGCCAGTTCATAATCATTCTGCCGCTCCGCTTCTTGCTGCCGGTTCCGGAGTGTTTCGAAATCCTCTTTCAATTGTCGCAGCCGGCTGATCAGGGCTTTTTCCTGTCCCCAATGTTCCTGGATGCGGCTGCTTTTGACTTTCAAATCGTCCAGTTCTTCCACCAGTTTTTTTAATTTTTCCCTGGCGTCCTGGCTGTTTTCCTTTTTCAACGCCTGGCGCTCGATTTCCAACTGCATGATCTTACGCTGCAATTCGTCCAGTTCCTGGGGCAGGGAATCCATTTCGATGCGCAGCCGGGAAGAGGCTTCGTCCATCAAGTCGATGGCTTTATCCGGTAAAAACCGGTCCGTGATGTAACGGTTGGCAAGGGTCGCCGCCGCAATCAGGGCGGCGTCGGTTATTTTAATACCGTGATGGATTTCGTATTTCTCTTTTAAACCCCTCAAGATGGAAATGGTCTCTTCCACGGATGGTTCTTTTATGAAAACCGGTTGGAAACGTCGTTCCAGGGCCGGGTCTTTTTCGATGTATTTTTTATATTCATTTAACGTGGTGGCGCCGATGGCGCGTAATTCGCCCCTGGCCAGGGCCGGTTTCAACATATTGGAAGCATCTACCGCCCCTTCCGCCGCACCGGCGCCCACGATGGTATGCAATTCATCGATGAAAAGTACCACTTCCCCATCGGAAGCGATTACTTCTTTGATAACGGCTTTTAACCGGTCTTCGAATTCGCCCCTGTATTTGGCCCCCGCCAGCAGGCTGCCGATTTCCAGGGCCACGATGCGTTTGTCTTTCAAAAGCCCGGGCACATCCCCCTGGACGATGCGCACGGCCAATCCCTCCACCACGGCCGTCTTGCCCACACCGGCTTCGCCGATCAGCACCGGGTTGTTCTTGGTACGCCGTACCAATACCTGCATGATGCGGCGAATCTCTTCATCCCTGCCGATTACCGGGTCTAGTTTACCTGAACGGGCCAGTTCCACCAGGTCGCGGCCGTATCGTTTCAACGTCTGCATTTTTTCTTCGGGGTTCTGGTCCGTGATTTTTTGGTTTCCCCTTATCTCCATTAACGCCCTTAAAAAATTTTCCCGGTTTACGCCATTGGCGTTCAGTGTTTTTGCCGCGATATCTTTCAGATCGAGAATGGCCAGGAAAACATGCTCCGTTGAGACATAATCATCTTTGAACTGTTTAGCGATGTCTTCGGCCTGGTCGAGTATTTTTTTGAAATCTTTTCCAAAGTATTGGTCTGCGGCGCCCTGGATTTTGGGTAATTTATCGATTTCCCGGGATATGCCGGAAATGAGCCTGCTGTTATCTGTCCCTGTTTTTTTAATCACCTCCGGAACGATATTCTCAGGATAGGATAAGATACTATGGGTTATATGCAGTGGAGTAATTTCCTGGTTGCCGTTAGCGGCGGCGAGTTTCACACTCTCGTCGATGGCGTTGTTGGCCTTCAATGTGAATTTATCTCTATTCATTTTATATACCTCCGTTTAATATTAAGGTATATATATATCATAATCCAGGCAAATTGTCATTACTACAATGCCCCCGGCGGGTCGGAACCCTTTTGAAAAAGGGTTCCGACACCTCCCAAAACTTTTGATAAGGGGACTTTATTTCAAGCCTTTAAATGACAGCTCCTGCAAACCCGGGAATTCATAAACCGATATCTTGCCGTTTTCCCTGGCGATAATTCCATTTCGACAAAGCCGCAGGAAGTTGCCTTTTTTACGGGCATTAAACCCGGAAAACGTTCGCAGCAATTCCAATTGCCCATTCCCCAGGATGCGGTAAAACTTTCCCACGGTTGGAAAGTTCTCCAATAAGTAACATTGCTCCGGCGAGTAGTAGATTAATGTGCCCTGGAAATCCCTCAGCTTCGTTACCTCGAGTTTCTCAAGATCCACCTTCATGAGGGATTTTCCGTTATTCCCCGTATACACCCCGTAAACCTCCTTACAGGTGGAGGTGGCAGCGGAGGCGGAGGCGGCATTATTCAAGTCCAACCTGACCAATGGGTAGAGGGCGACGGATTTACCACGGGGGTCGATTTTGATTTCCTCGCATCCTGCCTCGGTCAGCCTGGAAAACACCATGCCGCTCTCTTCCCGCGATATCACCATGCCGTTTATATAATAGGGCGAGTGGCCCCTTATGGCCAATTCCATGCAGGTTCCATCCTCCCATATCCTGTAGACCGGGGATTTCAATCCCTTTTCTCCATAAACCAGCCAGGACCTCCTGCCGCTGCTTTCATCCACGCCGAACACCCGCATTACCCGATATTTTTCTTGTAATTGCGCGGGCAATTTTATTTTATTAACCGCCATGGTATCGATATTAACCAGTACCAGCGCCCTATTCCCACTATTTAAATTCCCTTCGAACAAGGCAAATATATTTTTATACAGCCAGTACCCGCGTTCGGAAATGGAATAATAGCCCTTCGTCGTATATATGTCTGCCATCGTATTATCCGTCACGTTTATGCGGATAAATTGCCTGGGGTTTCTCGAATAAGTTTCCGCATAGACATATCCCCCGGACTCCGGCGCATTTGAAAGCTCGATATAAGACGAAATATCCAGCGGGACAATTTTTCCGCTGCCTTTTTCGTAAATGCGGGCGGAATTCCAATCCGATTCGATAACCTTGTGGTTCGCCGCCAGGTAATAGAATTTATACCCGTAACCGGAAACGCCGATACTATAAGCAAAAATGGCCGATATTGCCAGGCAGATTACCAGTAAGGGAACAAACACTTTCAAGTATTTCCGGTTGAAACGCCCGGCCGGGTGAATATCGAATTTCCGAAAGGCCAGGACAAACGCCGCGGCAAAGGGAACCAAAAGACCGATAATACTTAAAACGGCAAACGAGATGAGATTCACATCCGGGTATACGCCGAATAACTTCCATACAGCGTCTTGTAAGTGAGTGAGGAGCAAAAAATGCGCGATGACGATGATTAATACCCCGAAGGCCAGGAGAATTATATTGTCATGAAAGGCGGAAATGGAAACGGAAATGATAAATACCCAGAAGGCGATGTAAGCCAGGTAAAAAGTGGGTAAAATCGGTATAGATTCTGCACCCGTGCCGCCGCCGGTCATGATATTCATGTACAATGAATAAAATAGCAACAGCACGCATAAGGCGACAAAACGGGGCAACACCTTCAAACCCAGCAGCCGCATCCGGGAAAGTGGGAGCGTCAGTAAATACTCCATCCCCCCCTGTCTTTTTTCGGCTGAAAATAGCGTCAAACCCGTTACTACCGCAAAGATAAAAATCCCTACCTGGTAAACCGGGAAAAATATCTCGTTATACGTCAGCGACCATTTGAAAAGCATGGCCAATATTAACCCCAACACGGGTATACCGATAACCAAAGCGATGAAAAACAAGGACTGTTTAGATACCTCATTAAATTCTTTTTTTAGCATAATATCCTCCTATAAATGATTTAACGATTCCTGTCAGATCGACATCCTGGAATTCATAACCGTAACCCTTTCCCATTCCTTCGGCATAGGGGTACACGTAATACTCGTTGTAAAGGGGAGACCGGTTTTTAAAAATAACCGGGATATCTTCTGCGATTTCCTTTTCCGTCACGATTTTCTTTATTTTCTTGTGCATATCTTCGCTGGTTTCATCGAAGACAAACCGGCCGTTTTCCATGATGAGAACCCGTTCGGGGATGCGTCCCATCTCGGAAAAGGTGTGATTGACCATTATCACCGAGGTATCGGCTTCATCGATCAAACCGATCAGGGCCTCCAGTAAAAGGTCCCTCAAGTACGGATCGATGGTGTGAATGATCTCGTCCAGCAAAAGAATCCCGGGTTTTTGCGCCATTAATAACGAAAACTGATAAACGGCCCGCTCGCCGATGGAAAGATCTTTTATTTTTTGATCCATATCCAGCTTTAATTGCAGCAGCAGCGAACGGTCAAAATCGTCTTTCTTTGCATTAAATACCCGGCAATGAAACTCGATGCCCTGCGCCAGGGTAAAATCCTCCAAAAGACTCATTTTATCCGAAATAAAAGCGATCTTTTCTTTTGGAACGGAAGCATCGATCCGGATTTCGCCGGCGTCAGGGAACATCACCCCGGCCAGGCACTTCAAAAAACTGCTTTTGCCTGCGCCGTTATTGCCGGCGATAAGGACGGTTTCCCCTTTCTCAAACCGGATATCCAGGTTATCCAGTATCTTCTTCCCGCCGAAACCCAGGCTAAGGCCGTGGACTGTAATGATTTCTTTACTCATGCGTCAATAACCTCCTCATTAATTTTTCGATGTCCTCCCTGGTAAAACCCAGTGAAAACGCCTTTTCCAGGAAACCTTTGAATTCATGCTCGATGATGGAGAGCTTCAGGTTATCCATTTTTGTTTTTTGACATTTCACCTGGTACCCGCTTCCTCTTCGGCCTTCGATATACCCTTCCTGCTCAAGACCATAGTACACTTTCGCTACCGTATTGGGGTTGAGCTTTAAAATCTTGGCCAGGGTTCGAATGGAGGGAAGCTGATCGCCGTCTTTTAGCCTGCTTGCCATAATGTCAAGCACAATCGCCTGTTTCACCTGCTGGTACACGGGCACGGGCGATGCCGCATCGATATTAAATTTAAGCACTGCAACCTCCTTTGGATTTAAGTGTATTATTATAGTAATACAATTAATTGTTTTTGTCAACAAAAATATTTATGAAAGGGAAATAATGGAAGGTTCGATGTCGAAACATGTAGGGAACAGGCACTGCCTGTTCCCATAATGCGTTTGAAGGAACAGGCGATGCCTGTTCCCTACGGATTTGTATTTGAAGGAACAGGCGATGCCTGTTCCCTACCGATTTGTTACAGCCCCATTTCTTTAATCAAGTGAAGGGCGCCGGAGAATTTCTCCGTGATAAGTAGTACATAACGAATATCCACATGAATGGTGCGCTGCAGTTCGGGGATAATATAATAATCCCCGATAACGCTTTCATAGGTCATATCGAAAGCAATACCCACCTGTTCGCCTTTTGCGTTCAGCACCGGGGAACCCGAACTGCCCCCGGTCACAATGGCGGTATTTAAAAAGCAGGTCGCCACATCATTTAGACTTTTATCCGCGTAACGTCCGAAATCCCGGGCGTTATAGAGTTCTTTCAATTTTGCCGGTACACAAAAGGGGTATACCCCTGTTTCCTTTTCCATGACGCCCTTTAACGTCGTAAAGGGATAATAGAACACCGCATCCCTGGGGCGGTATCCTTCAACCGGGCCATAAGTAAAACGGATCGTCGAATTGGCGTCCGGCGCGATTGCGCCTTTGTACATCTCCAGGAGGGCTTCCAGGTAAATCTTTTTTAAGTCTTCCTGTTCCTGGTCGAGGGCTTTCCGCTTTTCCCGCATCATTTTGAGCTCTTTTTCCAAATCCGCGGCCAGGGTAATGAGCGGGTCTTTGAGTTTTAACAAGGCCGTGGGGGTTAACTTGATGAGGTTGAGCCGTTTCTGCGGGTCGGCCAATGATGTATTGGCGTAAAGGTCATCCACATATTTATTCATAGCTTCCGTCCCTTTTTCCAGCGCCGGGTTAAACGCCATGGGGCGTAAATCCGCGGGGGATTTCAGCAGTTCATTCAACTGGTATTTGAAGTAGGCTTTATCGACGCCAAGGTCATACCCGCGTTCCGCCAGTTTGATTCGTTCTTCGATTTCGGGCAGGTCCCGTTTTTGAAAAAACTGTTCCCGTTCCATATCGGGTTTTTGACTTTCCACCGAGGTACGGTAAATCACATAGGCCTGCTGCAGGAGGGCCACCCCGGTGCGGAAACCGGTTAGGCCCTCGAACGAATTGTATTTGCGCATAAATGCGGCTTTTACTTCGGTAAAATCTGCGATTTTTTTCAAGATGGCGGCGTATTTTTTTGCTTTTAACGGGTCGCTGTTCACCCATTGGGCAAATTTTTCTTCGAACGCCTGTTTTTTAGCAATCACCGCCGCCTTTTCCAGGCCTTCCAGTTTCCCTTCACGGTTCTTCATCGTGTTATTCAAGCCTTTAAGCCGTGAAGCGTATTTAATCTGGATTTCCCGGCTGTCCTTGCCGGCGTTCTCAAAAAAGGTGATCATCTCTTTAAGCGATTGGACCCGTTCCTTGTTAACGGTAATGTCGTTTTGAAGTTCTGAAACCGTGTAATTCCGGTAGGTGACACCGGGATAACCCATGACAAAGGTAAAATCGCCTTCTTTGACGCCGTCCAATGAAATCTTGAGGTATGAGGTGGGTTTATAGGGGACATTATCCGCGCTGTATGCGGCGCCCACGTTATCTTTCGACACATAGGCCCTTAAGTAGCTAAAATCGCAGGTATGACGGGGCCACATCCAGTTGTCGATGTCGCCGCCGTAATTCCCGATGCATTGGGGCGGCGCATAAACCAGGCGCAGGTCGCGCAGCCGTTTGAATTTAAAAAGAAAATATTGGTTGCCGCTGTACATGTCCCGGATTTCACAGCGCCGGTCTTTGGCTTTCCGTTCTTCCCCGGCTATCAATTGTTTTTTTGCTTTATCGATGGCATAGTATCTTTGCAAAGGGGTCATGCCGGGTTTCACTGCTTGCAGTATTTCCCGGGTGACATCGTCATAGCCCAGGAGTACATCGGCGTTATAGCCGGTGGCGGGGATTTCTTCTTTCAAGTCCCTGGCCAGGAAACCGTTCTCGATATAGTCATGGTCTTTATCCGAGGCCCTTTGAATGGCGCCGAAGGCCACATGGTGGTTGGTCAGGAGCAGTCCCCGGGGGCTGACAAAGGAACCGGTGCCGCCGCCCAGGTCTACTACGGCGCTCATCCGGCCGGTCCCGTCTTTCTTAAATAATTCGCCGGGGTCCATCTTTAATCCCCTGGCTTCCAGGTTCAACGCTTTCATCTGGTGGGGCAGCCACATTCCTTCTTCAGGAAAAACCGGGCTGCCGAAAACCAGGATCAATGAAAAAATCAAAACCATGATTTTCAAATATCTCATCATTATATTCTCCTTTTTCTTTTTATGTTTTTTTACCTTAGATTATAAAATAAATTTGTCCCGGAAGCAACTGAAAACCGGATTCTATTTTTCAACGGTTAAGTGGGAGATGGTACGCGCGGCGATTTGTTTGAAAATCCCGGCTCACAGCGGCTTCCTTGTTAATCACCCGGACCTCCTTTACCATTTGCTCCGACAGGTCGATAGCCTGATTGAAGAGATCGTCCAATACTGCGCCCCGGTATATCTCATCGGCGTAAACCCAGGCCCCCACTTGCTCTGCCATTTTGAACACCCAGCGCATTTCCAGGTCGCTGAGCACGGCGCCGATGGGGTTGTTGGGATTACATACGGCAATCATTTGGGTCCTGGGGGTGGGGTGACCTGCTCTTTCAACTGCTCCAGCGACTCTCCCTAATTGATCTCTTCCAGCAAATGAAAGGATTTCACCTGTGCGCCGAAGGAGCGGGCTAGGCCCCAGATTTGCATGTAATTGGGCAGCATTAATGCCAGTTCATCGCCCTCCTCAAGCAAGCTCCACACTGCAATAAAATTCGCTTCTGCCGAACCGTTGGTCACCAGTACATTGGTGACGTCGGCCCCGGGGTAGAGCTGGCCAATGACCTCCCTTAACTGGGGATCGCCGTTTGTCTAGCCGTAACCGAGCCACTGCCCGGCTAATTCTTCTATCTCTTCTATATTAAAAAGTTCCTTTAATGTATAGGGGTGAATACCGGTGTCGGTGAGATTGTATTCGACTTTGTTCTCATACATGGACTGGATGCTCTGTAACTCAAAAGCATCGATCTTCATGCGTCCTCCTTTTTATGGGTGGGCTTGTTTTTGGGACCTTATATTAAACGAATGGCGTGACTTTGTCAACTGAATGCCCCTTGGTAACCCCCCATTTTTTTTCATGCTGCCTCATCGAGCCAGATATATTCAAGTTCATCAGGCAAGGGCGTATTTTTGAATAGAGGCATCTGTTGAAGGGTGTTTAGTGCCAATATTTCTCGTTCTTGCCTTTTTAATCGAAATAAAAATAATTGTTTCACCCCCGCAAACATTTTCTGAATCCCTCTTATCAACCTATAATATATAAATCGCGGTCTATTTTTCGGTTTATCCTTCTCCATCCGGGCTTCTTTTAATACTACTTCCCTTAAACATTGAACTCGCCGATTGATCCCATGCGCTATCTCCAAAATATTTCTACTTTTCCCCTTATATATTATACTCCGGTTCTTCTTAATCCGTACTATAAAATCCCGTAACTCCTTCTTTTTTAAAAAAAGCCCCACGATGCGCCCATCGCGTCGCGGGTAGTGATTTTATACCAGGCGCTTAATCTCTCTCCAGGAAAATATGGAACGTTATTTAACCGTCTTCCTATCGACACATGCCTCTTTTATAGAGCTCTTTTAAAGCGCCGTGAACAACTTCTCTTCCATCAAGAACGGCGCCGGTTTCCTCTTCCAATCGAGCGATCAGTTGAGACGGTGTTGTTGTACCGTCAAGCCCCTTCAAAATCCAAACCACGACGGGAGATATCTCCACCAACCGGTCCGTCCGGTAATCATACAGCAGCAGGTGCTCCTTTCCCTGTTCATTTTCTTTTTCATTCCCTTCTTCATTCTTCTCGTTATTCTCGTTTTCGTGAGTCCCGGGATTCGCGGCGCCGGCCACCAGGTTGTGTGGAAGATGGGCGAAAGAACCGACGGTTTGCATCTCCGGCCGTTCTAACCGGCGCTCCATCAAGTTCATATTCAGGTTTTCAATACCTCCAGGTATAGGGTCTCTTTTTTCGTAGAACGTCCCCATAGCATCGGTTCCGGCCAGGTGAAGAAAAAGTAACGTATGGGCCGTTATGGAAAGACCCGCGTACGGATATTTTATATCGCCGTACAGCTCATCCATCAAACCGTCTTTTATTCCTTTTGCATGCCCAGACGCAGGCGTATAATCGTACGCCACGGCTAGCGGACCCACGGAACGGTCCACCGCCCGGATATGAAACTTCCCCGGGTTCTTCTCCACCTCAGATCCCCTGAGAAGCTCGAAAGTACCGAAAGAAAATGTGGCCGCCCCATGGGCCTGTTTCTTGATAAAATCCGCGGTTATCCGAGCCTCGGCCTCGCTTTCACCGGGAAATCCGAAAAAAAACTGGAGATTAAACGCAATACCAGACCGCCGGCAGTCTTCCAATATCCGTTCCACCTGATCTTGATGGACGCCTTTCCTCATCAGGTTCAACACGCGGGGAGAATAGGATTCCAGCCCGAATATCAAGTTCAGGCAGCCGGTCTGTTTCATGCCGGCTAATAATCCTGGGGTAAATGCTTCTTCGAACCGTACTTCACACTGCCAGTAAATTTCCGGTCCTTTCTCTTTCAGAATAGAGACAAGGTCCTTTAGCGTAGCGGGCGAGACGCAATCATCCCCAAAAGCGATGTACCGACCGTTATATTTTTCGCTGATGTTCACGATATCCCGGTGAATTTTTTGGGGACTTCGCATCCGGTACCCCCTGCGCATGGCCGCCGAAACGGAACAAAACAAACACCGCGACCAGTAACACCCACGGGAAGTGAAAAGAAGGAAAACCGGCGCCTGCGCAAGGTAACGGTCCAACGGCAGCCCCCCGTAATCCGGAGTGGGAAGCGCATCCATATCCTCTATAATCACGGGGTTCTTATGTATAATGCCCTCCCGGGGATAGACCAGGTTCGGTACACCAGCCAATGGTTGTCCGCCGTCAAGGGCTTTTAACAGGCCGTGGAGAGAGCTCTCCCCCTCGAAGGGCACCAGGTAATCACACCAGTCAAATATCTCCGGGCAAGTTTCCAGGGTATCATACCAGACCGAAACGACATTACCGCCAAATACGATGCGAACCCCCTCCAGGTTTTGTTTGATCAGGGTCGCCAGGGTCACGGCAGGCAATAGCTGACTGTAATATGTAATGGAGATGCCCACGATGTCCGGGGCCGGGCTGCGGAGCCGGGGCAGGGTGTCCTCCAGGAAAAACCGGCAAAATGGATTTCGCAACACGTCAACAGCCCACTTCCGTAATTCTGTGGGACGGGCAAAGACGGGACCGGGTGTGTGGGCATAACTCATCCGAAGCGGGAAAGTCGCGGCGGAAAAAATTTGCAGGGCCTCTTGCACAAGCCGCTTGTTTCGGTTCAACCGTTCGATATCTTTAAAGGAACCGGGATTTTGCAATTCTTCAACGGCGGAACGAATCCCTTCTACCACAAAAGGTGCCCTCATCGTGGCATTTACCAGAGCCCCGTATTCATCAGCCGCTTTTTCCACATCCCCTATTCCCCCAGAACCTGCCGAACCCTGCTCATCCATTTGAGCTAGCTGCTCCTCGATCCTTGCCAACGCCCTTTCCAACTGCTCGCGCGTAAGAATGTGACGGACGAATTCGATATTGACATCCATCTGCCGGACATCCCGCCAGCCCCGCTCTTTTAAATATGCCGTTAATGAAGGAAGCGCCGAATATGGCTGTGCCGGCTCTGCCAACGGCGGGAATACCAACACAAGTTTCACCGTTCCCCCTCCTCCCAATCTAAAAAACCGGCCTCATTTAATTTTAAGTAAAAATCTAGGGCCGTTTGCTGGTTCTGCCCCCCCAGGTTGGAAAGAATATCTTCGAGACTGTAACGGCCAGTACAGGGTTTAACCAGCAATAAACCACCCTCCCCTACTTCCACTAATTTTTCCATCACGGGATTGAAAAGATAATTGGTGGGATTACGGTCAATTTCTATTTTTTTGCCTTCGGCGACCAGGGGCTCTTTTTGAAAAAACCTCTCGCCAGTACGGACCTCACCAAAACTTTTGTTTAAATTGAAGGCCAGCGCCATGGGGATTACGTGGTCGCGGATTTTGGGAAAGAACGCCCACGGCCGCGAAAGATCGAGTGCCATGCTCACCCCAGATTCGGATTTTTCCTCCTCTTTTTCCGCAGATAAAAAAATCAGGTGGCTGCGGGAAAGCAGGTAAGTATTGATCAAAGGCAAAATAGCCGGCCTGCCCTTTACCTCTTCCAGGAAAGCCACCGCCTCTTTGGCGGTTAAACCTTTCTCCACTTCATATTGGGCATAAATCTTCAAATCTTCACCCTCATAAGGTTGAATACTCATAATGCCGTACTTCCCCGGTTCAGCATACACGGGCGAACTTTTCACTAATACAAAATTAGTAAATGCCACCTGGGTAATATACTCCCGGTGGGTTTCAATAAATTCAACGGTTTTTTCCGCTTCCGCCGGGGACTCCGTTGGGAATCCCGCGAAAAACATAACAAAGGCCCGGATCCCCACCTCTTTGCAGCGACGGAGAATCTGCGCGGCGGTTTCTACCCGGATGCCTTTATGCATCAGGTCAAGAACCCGCTGCTGCCCCGACTCCAACCCAAACATCAACATGGCGCACCCGCCGTTTGCCAGTTCTTCAAGCATCCCGGCATCTACAGACGGTTCGAAACGAATTTCCCCGAACCACTGGTAGGGCCGGTTATCCTGTTTTATGGCCCGTGCCAATTGGCGGGCCGTGACCGGGGTAACCGATTCATCGCTAAAATAGAAATGCGTGGCTCCGAACCGTTGGGAAAGATATTCCATTTCCTTGAATACCTGGGCGGGGGGACGCTGGCGAAATTCACCCCTGTAAAGATGGGCGTGGGAACAAAAGGCGCAGCGCCCCCAATAACACCCCCTGGAGGTAAGGGATAATAAAACAGGTTCCGGGGAAATATATTTCTCCAACGGCAGCCCGTCATAGTCAGGAGGGGGAAGAGTAAGCGGGTTCGGTGGGGGCGAAGGCGGATTGGCGCATACGTTGGCGCCATCGAAATAAACCAACCCGGGAACCTCGATAATAGACTTTCCATTTTTGAGTGTATCGATCAAATAGAACAGGGGTATTTCTCCCTCATAAGGAATAAATCCATCGACCATTTTATTTTGAGTTTCCATAAACGGTTTAAGTACGTCCCATTGGCCTTCGAAAAAACAAATAAGCCCGCCGCCGATAACGATGCGGGTATTATACAAACGCTCTTTCAATAGTGCGGCCAATGTCAGGCCCGGGATCAATTGGCAGTAATAATTGATGGAGACACCGATAATATCCGGCGCTAAGGCTTCGATCCACGGTAGATACGAATGATAAAAAGGGATGAAGAGATTTTCTTTTTTATCGGAAACAGCCTTTAAGACATCCAGGCTTTTGGTGGGCAGGTAGCTCATGGAGAAGCCGCGGAAATACCAACGAACAGGGTAATAAGCGGCGGAGACGAATTCCATGGCCCGTTTGACGATTGAGGCCGCATTTTTGTAACGGGCTCGGGATGAATACGTTTCCGGCTGCCGTAAAGCGGAAAATGACTCGTCGATAGAATCGATGAGATAGGGGGCCGCCATAGAATTTTGGGCCAGGAGTCGGTATTCCTCTGCCGCTTCAGCCGGTAGTTTATCCGTCGATTCCAGTACTTCCAGGCGGCGAATTATTTTTTCCTTGCATAAGACCAAGTTCTCACTGGAGAGAAAATAATAATAGGAGAGCAGGTTCAAATCCAGAAGTTTGACGTCTTCCCCTTTTTCTCGGAGGAAACCGGCAAGAGAAGCAATGCCCAGCGGCGGGTGAGCGGGATCGGAAGAAGGTGGGAATATCAATAATGTTTTCATGAATGTTTGTTCATTTTTCCAAATTCTTTGTGGGGGAGGTCAATCTATATAGGCAATAGGGATTATTATGGGGTGAGCCGGTGGCGCTGAAAGCGGTAAACGTACATCCGCCCCGGCAGACTTCCCCATACACGCAATCCTTACAATAGCCGTGGAGGTCCTCCTTTTTAAAATCCCTGGTATAAGCAAAATTACCCTTTTTTTCCCATATTTCTTTTAAAGACTCGGTTCTCACATTCCCTTCCACGAATTGGTCCGATTGTAGGGCCAGGCAACCTTTCACATTACCGTTCGATTCGATCCCGATATTAAGGCACCCCGCCGAACAACCGCACCAGAAATGCAAACCCTCGCGAATGGGAGTATTTCGCAGTTCCGGTTCATGTTGGGAGAAATAGCCGATATTGTCGCCAACGCTGATAATGACTTTTTTCCGTTGTTTCGTCGCCACGATAAAATCCGCCAGCGCCGGGAGGTCTTCCGGTTTCAGAAGCAATTCCGGGTGTTTTTTCAACCGGCCCAGGGGCGCGCCCAATTGAATGCGCCACACATCGATGCCCAGGGAAACCGCAAGTTCCTCTATTGCCGGAAGTTCCGGGAAATTCTTCCGGTTAGCATGGGTGACAAAATTAACCCGAAGGCCATTGGTTTTGAGATGCGAAATCGCTCGGCAAACCCTTGCAAAAGAACCCTTGCTGCCGCGGATATAATCGTGAGTTTCCTCCATCCCATCCAAGCTTAGGGCCACCAGGTAGATACCCGACTCTTTGATATCATCGGCCGTTTCCCGGTCGATAACAAAGCCGTTGGAGATCAGGGACGTGCGTATTCCCAACTTAATCAGGCAGTTCGCAATATATTTCCAATCTTTTCGAAGAAGCGCTTCCCCGCCGGACAGGGTAACCTCTTCGCAACCCAATTCACCCAGTTCGTCGCACAGGTGAAGCGCCTCATCGAGGTTCAGTTCGTCCCCCCGGGACCAGCCGTCATTAACAGCGGAGGCGCAGTGAAGGCACCGCATGTTGCATTTAAAAGTAATCTCCCAAACGCAGAATTTCGGACGCTTTCGAATATTATCGATTATTTCTCTCATGAAGCAAAATAACGATTATGATGAGTAATGAGTGATGAAAGATGAATGATGAAAAAAGAGTAAGACTTTTTCGTTTTTTCCTATCACATCAACCTGTTTCTTTTCCGTCGTTTTACGAAAACTCATCATTCATCGATCATCATTCATAATGTTGGCTCACGCTGTCGCAATACCGCCACCGCCACCGCCACCGCCGCCGGCTCCATATGCGATTTCATCGCCCAGCAGATGTTCCAAACGTTTAGTGAGAGCCACATCCTTTACCTCTGCCCTGAGTTTTTCACCGATGAGGGCCTTGATGTCCTCGCATTTCCAGAGGTCAATCTTAGTCGGCTTCCTCCTGATTTTTGTTGGATTGTCTACCATTTTACACCTCCCTTACTTTTCAAATTTATTGTCTTGTTTATTTAAAAACCCATAATACAGAAATCAAAAAAAAAAGTCAATAGCTTAGAAACTATAAAATAAATTTTATGAAATGTGGACATTGTTGGTCTGTCTCCAAATCCTACTATTTTTTAAAAAAGTCACGAATTGACAGGAAAAAAACTAAGTCCACAGGTCCCTATTTTTCAACGGTTAAGTGGGAGATGGTCCGGGCGGCGATTTGTTTGAAAATCCCGGTTAAATGCGGTTCCAGTTCTTGCCACCGGGCCAGGAGTTTTTGTGCTTCCGGCCGGCCCAGTTTCCCAATAGTGCATAAACCGCCGGCAACACACCACCCGGAACGGGCCAGGGAAAAGAACCGATATTCCATGGACCCGGGGTCGCTCCGGGAAAAGAACCACTGGACATCGGGGAATATATAAACGGTATCGGCCTCAACCGTCACTTTTATCATGGGCTTGAGCCCATCGACATACGCATTCATTTTATTGAAATCCCGGGTCGCCGCAGCTTCCTTGTTGAGCACCCGGACTTCCTTTACCATTTGCTCCGACAGGTCGATAGCCCGATTGAAGAGATCGTCCAGTTCCTTTTGGGGAACATAGGTATTAATCTCCCGGACCTGCTGATTCAATATTACGGCCTGCTGTTGGAGGGGGACGCCTTTTTCTCCTATATCCCCCCTATCCTGCCTATCCATATAGGACAGCGAAGGTTTACCCGCGGTTTCATCATCCGCCTTTTGGATCTTTGCCGTTACCCCCAACGCCGGTTCTCCTTTTTTGGTTTCTTCCGCTTCTTTTGGAACTTCCCTTAAGGGTTCCGGGCTTCCCGGCGCAGTTGATTTTGTGGCCTCGAATGTTTTAGATTTCGCCATCCGGCGTTTTGTCGGCGGGGGCATGGCAGGGGCGGGTTGGGTAAATCGATGGAGATTGTTATCCGCTTTTATTTCTTCTTTTTTATCTTTTTCCATTGATTCCGGGGCCGTTGCCGGTTGCTGGCGGCGTAAAGTTCCACTCAACCGGGGCCGGGTTTCGCCCGACTCTTCCAGGGTTACGGATTTCTCCAGGTCTCCCGGGGTTTTGGGAATGCCGCCGGTTCGAAAAACGAGGTAAGCGGTGAAAACCACGATTAAAACACTGGCCGCCAGCGCCATGGGTCTCAGGTAAATGATTTTATGTTTATCTTCCTTTCTTTCTTCTTCCCCTTTTTTATGTAATTCCACGGTAAGTAGAAACGATTCATAACAATCGACGCAGGCAGATATATGTTTCAACAGGCGGTCTTTTACCCTGGCCGGGGCAGCGCCTTCTACTACCGCGGCGATTTCTTCCGCCCCGGGGCATTGGGCGGGTTCGAATTCCGCTATCCCGGCCAGTCCACGGGAAAGGGCCGCGCCCATTCGTTCATCATTGGGATCGGAAACCACAACCAATGATGATTTATCTTTATATTTATTCATGGTTTTCACCGTTTTCTATACCGATATATCAGTCGGACACCGGCCCGCTTTTTCTCTTGATTCCTGTCTTCATTTCCATGTTTCATTTTTCAGTCGCCGGTGTTCATAGTAATTCATTAATACGGATTCCCCGGCGGTCCAGTTGTTGTCTGCATTTTTTCATCAGCCGGGTAAGGCGTTTATAAACCGCTTTGGGAGTAACGCCCAGGGCGTCGGCAATTTGTTCCACTGATCCGGGTTGTTCATCTTCATGGACAGGGAAACGCATGCGCAGCAGTAGTCGTTCTTCGCCGGACAAGGGGGCGATCATATCCCGGAGGACCCGGCGAATGTCCTGCTGCCGTTGTTTCTCCATTAAAAGCGCCTGGGGATCGCTTTTGGTATCCGGGATGACATATTCCTCTTCATTAATAGAGGTCCCGTTCTTGACCGCCGAGGTCCCGTTGTTCTCGTTTGCGGCCCCGGGTTGATGGCCGCCGGGATTTTTTCCTTTTATTTTGCGCAGCATTGCTTCAAGTTCTTCCAGTGCGCCGGGGAAATTGCCAGTGGTCCGCAGCTCGTCGTAAACATCACGAAGCGGATATCCGTCTTTTATCACGCGTTGGTAAAGCAGCAGCCCGATATTGCCCAGGTCTTTTGCCCGTTCTTTTTCCCGGCCCCGGCCCAGTTTCTTACGGATCATATCCACGGCCCGGCGAGAAATGATGGCCGTAAGATAAGTGGTTAATTGGGCGTTTCCTTTGAACTCCCGGAGTACGCGGTAATTGTCTTGCCGCAGGATATCCAGGACCTGGTTGGAGAGTTCCAGGGCTTCATTTTCAATATTCAAGGAATTTGTGGGGGATAGCCGGTCTTCCAGTTTCAGGCGAACGGCTTTGAAGCATTGTTTTTCGATAAATTCGAAGTGTTCATTGATAATATTATCGTATTCTTCCGTATGGGAACGGTCTTTCTTTTTGCCGCCTGCTAAAACCTTGAATTGTGTTTTCATCCGCCTGGAATTATAGAACATCCGGGGAGGGAAATCAATTCCCTTTTAATTTTGAATCTGCCCGCGAAACACAAGAAACGCCGAAAAACGCGAAAAGATGCCGCGCACCGGTTTGCAGACCCCTTCCTAAGGGTTACAATCGACTTTCCTACGGCTTACAGACCCTTTCCTACGGGAAAGATTAGGGGACAGCCCAATTTTTTCTCAATATCACAGCAAAGGATTTCGGAGGCTTGGTTTTGAGACGCCCCAGGTCTAAGAGGCAAGAAGGGGACAGGCAAAGAAAAATTAATTTAATAGGCTCCCCGCGCCGCGGGGTGGCCGCCGGAGGCACCCCAATAATCACAAAGACGCGGAAGATTCCAGCCGACTCAGTTCATGCTTAATAGCTGCTTCTACCAAGCGGTTTAATGAAAGATTACGTTTGACAGCCTGAAAGGCAATTTCTTTGTGCAACTCCGGGGTAACCCTGATATTAAACGTCCCTTTGAAGGATTTCTGCGCTTTAATATTGAGCTTCTTACAGGTCTCAAGATAATCATCGACAGCGGACTTAAATTCCTTTTCCAGCTCTTCAACAGAAGTGGCCTCAAAAGTAACCAGGTCATTGATGAACTCTAATTTTCCATGAAATATCTTATCCTCAGCGGAAAACTCTATCCGCCCAACATAACCTTTATATTCTAATATATTACTCATCATACACCTCTGTATATTTATTCCACAATGTTTTTCAATTTTCTCTGTATATCTTTTATTGTTGCTTTATTTAATATATTCCCGGGATGTGGTTTGTGGAGTAAAATCAAATCACGAATTTCTGCATTGAAGAACTTTACCCTGGAACCGCTTCCTTCAATTTCGATATATCCCAAACTCTCCAGCAATGTTTTTAGTTCAGTATATGTTAGATCACTTTTCGCTGGGATTGCAGTAAACTTTTTTATCAGTTTCTCTTTTTTACTCACACATTACCTCTATTAAAAACAGGTTTGAAAGTAAATGATACTACTATCCAGTTGCAAAGTCAACCTTAATAGGCTCCCCGCGCCGCGGGGTGGCCGTCGGAGGCGCCCTTTCATTACTCTCACAAATCATGTATAATAGAACCCCTGGAGAAATGATGTCCACGATACGCCCTAACGTAAATAAATTACTGGATTGGTTCCAAACCAATCAACGCAATCTCCCCTGGCGAAAAACAAAAGATATTTATCACATCTGGGCGTCCGAAGTCATGCTCCAACAAACCCAGGTGACCACGGTTATTCCTTATTATAAGCGTTTCCTGGACCGTTTCCCTACCATACAACACCTGGCCCGGGGAAGCGAACAAGAAGTTTTGAAACTGTGGGAAGGCATGGGCTATTATTCGCGGATACGAAACTTCCACCGCGCCGCCCGGCAGGTGATGACGGTGTATGATGGAAAAATCCCGGACACGCCCGAAACGTTTCAAAAATTGCCCGGCGTCGGCCCCTATATTGCCGCCGCGGTTTTAAGCATCGCCCTGGATATTCCCCTGCCTGCCGTGGACGGAAACGTCATGCGGGTCTATACCCGGTTCCACGGCATTGCCGACGATATCCGCAAAAACACTACCCGGGACCGTATATATAATGAATTAAAGGGAATCATCCCCACGGAACCCCCCGGCGCAGCCGGGGATTTTACCCAGGCCTTCATGGAATTAGGGGCGCTTATTTGTACCCCGCAAAAACCACGATGCGACGCCTGCCCCTTTAACGAACAATGCATCGCCTTTACCACCGATACCATCGATCGTTATCCTTTCAAATCGCCGGCCGGCAAAGTCCCGGAATACGGGGTTTCCATCGGCATTATTATTAAAGAAGATAAATTTTATATCCAAAAGCGCCCGTCGGAAGGTCACCTGGGCGGACTCTGGGAATTCCCCGGCGGCAAGGCGGCGGCGGGCGAGTCGCCGGAACAAACCCTCCTCCGCGAATGTAAAGAGGAACTGGGCTGCGAAGTGGAAATCCTTCAACCGCTGCCCGTGGTTCGCCACGCCTACAGCCATTTTAAAATCCAAATGTCCCCCTTTATTTGCCAACTGAAACACGGGGATATCCAGCCCCGGGAGAATCGACCTTTTCGTTGGATCACTATCTCCGAACTGGACATATACCCTTTTCCCGGGGCCAACCACAAATTCTTCCCCAGGTTAAAGGAATACTTTACAGATTTTTTTGCAAGAAACAAAAATCCCGGTTGTTTTACTGTATGATGATCATAAAAAAAACAACAGGAGGAACAAATGAGTAAAAAAATAATCATTTTAATGATTACCGGGTTGCTGTTAGTAACCGTGTATTTCACGTTGGGCGCGGAGATGAGGCCGCAGAGAATGATGGAACATGCCAGGTTCGGCATCATGTTGGTGGATAAGAATCTTTTCCCCGCCCCCATCCTGCTGAAACATAAAGACGATATCGGCTTGACCGCGGAACAGGTGGGTAAGATTGAAAAAATGCAGGTACAACAGCAGGAATCCTTCATAAAGGGACAGGCGGATATTTCTGTGAAAGAGTTAAAACTGGGCGCCTATCTAAAGGAAGACACACTCGACCGCGGCAAGATGGAAAGCATGATCCTGGAAATCGGGAAAATGAGAACCGATTTACAGGTCCAACATATCAATCATTTGCTGGACTTAAAGGATCTCCTGACCGCTGAGCAGTTAAAGAAACTGGAGTCGTTCAAACGGGACCGGATGGGTCAACGGATGGAAAAAAGAATGATGAGAATGAAAGAGAGACACGGCGAGCGCGAGAGGCTGCAGCGCCAGGATCCCCCCCAGGAAGAGCCGCCGCACCAGGAATAAAATTCTGATTCAGGATTCAGGATTCAGGAATCAGGAGTCAGAGTTTCGTAGGGGCGGACCTGCGCGTCCGCCCATTTACTTTATTTAATCGACGTTCATATGGCCGATTAATTTGGCGTCCTCTAAAGTCTCTATATCGGCGGGTTCCATGGTCGTCACGGCGGCCGTCACTTCCCCATTGTTCATGGAACATACTACCCGGCGGGCGTCGTCCCATTCTTTATCCAGGGAGCAGTGGGCAATCTTTTCCATTATATATTTTCTCAATGTCCGGGCGATGTGCCGCGCCCCGTACTCTTTCGAATAGCCCGTGGCTATAATAAAATCGATCACTTCATCCGTAACGACCAACTCTTTGTCCATCTTTTCAAACTGCCGGTAAACGCCCTGTAAATGGAGATCGATAATCTTTTTAATACCATCCCGTTCCAGGTGGTCGAAAATAACGATCTCATCCACACGGTTTAAAAATTCCGGGGAGAAGTATCTTTTCAATGCTTTCAACAACGACGCATGCGAGACATTGGCGCTTTCCAGGTCGCTGCGGTACCCCAATTGGATTTTAGAAAACAAAGAGGTCCCGATATTGGAAGTCATAATAATAGTGGTATGAGAGAAATCCACTACATTGCCGCGGGCGTCGGTCAACCGCCCGGCGTCGAATACCTGCAAGAATATATTCAACAACTGGGCGTCGGCTTTCTCCACCTCATCCAACAAAATAATAGAATAAGGATTTTGCCTGACTTTATCGGTTAACTGGTTGGGGTCCATATAGCCCACATAACCCGGGGCCGCGCCTACAAACCGCGAATAGGTAAACCGCTCCATGTACTCGGACATATCGATCCGTATTAAATAATCGGTGGAACCGTAAAGGGCTTTGGAAAGGGCAATGGCGGTTTCCGTCTTCCCCACCCCCGTGGGACCGATGAATAGGAACACGCCGTCCGGCCGGTTCTTCTTAATATCGAAATTCAACTTGGCGGTAATAATATTGTCGATAACCCGTTCGATGCAATGATCCTGGCCCACGATTTGATCCAGCAGCGCTTCTTTTAACCCCGACAGCCGGTCCTTTAAAGAAACGGCGACATCGGAATCCGGGAGATTCAACATATCCGAAAGCACTTCCGCCACATCCGCTTGTTCCACCTTAAACCGGGGCAATTCTTCGTTATATGTTTTTACTTTTACTTTGGCAATGGCCCGTTCAAAGAGCATGACCGCGGCGTCTGGCAGCTTTTTCTCCCGCACATCCCGTTTTGCGCTTTCCACCATAAGGTCCAGGATATCCCCGGCCACCAGGATTTTATCCCTGGAAAAGACGCTTTTGGACAGGTTGTTCAAAATGATCCGGGTATCTTCCATGGATAATTCACTTACCGTGATTTTCTGGAAAAAACCCAACAGCGCATTATCTTTTTCAATGGTATTCTTATACTCTTCGTAATCCGTGGTGGCAATGACCTGGACCGTGTTTTCCCGTAAGAACTGTTTCAAGATATTCACCAGGTCCAGGGAAGTTCCCCGGGCAATACCCGAAGACATCATCAAGTGAATGTCTTCCAGCACCAGGATGGCGTTCAGGGACCTGAATTCATGGAGCAACTTCAACGCCTTTTCCTCGAATTGCCCCCGGTATTTGGAACCGGTCAACAGGGACACGAAATTGATCTCTTTGAGCCGTTTTTCTTTTAAGAACGAGGGGACGCTTCCCTCCAGGATTTTCCGGGACAACAGTTTAACCAGGGCGGTTTTCCCCACCCCGCTTTCGCCCACCAACAGTACATTTCTCCGGGAATTGGACATTAGTATTTCGATCATCTGCCGCAGTTCTTTTTCTCTCAGGATGATCTCTTCTTCGCTTTGATAAACGGTTTCGGTAATGTCATAAAAGTATTCGCTCTGCTGCTGGACCGGTTTCCCTTTATTCTTCAAAAGAGCGTCCTTAACTCCTTTCAATTTCTCCGCCACCCGCTTATTTTGCGTCAGTATCAACACTTTTTCATAAAAATTAAGCGCCAGTTCCAGGTTTTCTTCCTTCAGGTAGATATCGCCCATGATTTCATAGGCGTCCACATAGTATGGATAAAGCAGCACAAATTTTTGCATCAACTGTTTCACTTCGAATACGCGGTTGACGTTCACCAGGTTCTTTATTTGCAGCAAATAGATCAGGGGAAGATTCAAGCGGTCGAAGGATATATCTCTCAGTAAATCGTAACTTTCCTTGAAGCGGCGGTCCCGGTGATAATCGCAGGCTTTACGCACCAGGTCGAACGGTTCCGCCAGCGCATCGATTTCGCCGCCTTTTACCCTTTCTTTTAACATTTGCGCGCGGCTGAAATCGAAATTGGATAGAAGGAACTCGAAGACCAGCGCTTCGTATTCTTTATCGCTGATCAGGAGTTCTTGTTCGTAACCGATATTCATATAGCTTAGCCCGTCATCGGTAATCCCGGCCAGGAACAAATATTGATCCCCCCTGGTGATAACGAAGGGCAAAACGCTGAAACTGGAACTGCCGGTGGAGAAGATCAATTGACTTTTTAGGGCCTCGTCGGTGTTGAAGAAATTCTTTATATTCATCTTCTTGTCCATGCTGAGCACCCCGGAAAGTTTCTGATCGATGATCTTGAAGAAATTCTCGATCCAGAAACGATAATCCAGGAACAAGTTTCGTTTCTCTTTTTGGCTATCATATAGGGCGGTGTTTTTGAAATAATCGATCACGTTTTCCAGGATGAAAATGAATGTTTGTCGTTCGGTGCGGGTGAAATTCAAAACCTTGGTTTCGAATTTGTATAGGTAGAGGTTGATATTGGTCATGACTTCCACCACGTCCCCGGAAAAGAAAGAGCGGCCGTTGGGAAGGATCAGGTTTCGTTTCTTATAGAGGTTTTCCGCTTTGATGAGGCCGTCGATGATAAAGACCAGGGAGCGGATGAGTTTTTCCGAATCGGCTTTGTTAAGCTCGTTTTTTTCCATCTCCAGTTGGGGTGAAAAGGTTTCGAGGAACGTATTTAATTTTTTGAACTGGTTAAATTGTATGTTCATTGTACTTATTTATATCTCCTAAGCGACGTCGTCCATAACACGGAAAAGTATATATTTTTATTTTTAATTTGTCAATCAAAAAATATCCGGTACGGCAATTCGCATTTTGACCTATAAAATAGAGATTTTAATTTGGGCAGACACGGGGGCCTGCCCCTACAAGGGGGGATAAGGGACAGACAAAAAAATCCTCCCCGGGCCTGTTGTCCTGATTTACAAGTGAGTGATTTCTTCCAGGGGCAAACCTGAAGCGTCGGCAATGAATTCATCATCGAATCCTTTGGCTTTTAATCTCCAGGCGATCTCAAGTGCTTTACTCTTTTCGCCTTCTTTTCTACCTTCTTCTATACCTGCTTCCATACCCTCTTCCCTGCCTTTTCCCATGCCGTTTTTCAATGCTTCGTCATAAACTTCTCTATAAACTTCTCTATAAACGTCTTTATAAGCGTCTTTGCTAACGTCTTTATAAAGGTCTTGTTCAAATTGTTCCACTGCTTCCCCGATTTCTATCTCTTTCCGGATATAGTTGTAATCGTCCTCGGTTAACTCTTTTTTATCGAGTCGTTTCATGATCTCACAAAAGATTTCATCATCCATGTATTCCAGGAAATCCTCTTTTTTATTGTCCGGGTTTTTGGTTTTTTGGGCAAACTCGAACCACTTCCTGTATTTTGCATCGGTTTTGTTTTTAACGATGTTTTTTTGCAACAAGAAAATCAACCGGTTTTTCGATAAAAAATCAAGGTCTTTGGCGTTATTACCCAATACCGCCAGTACCCGTTCCCGTTCTTTCAATATCTCTATGATCTCCGGCTTGCGCCATAACCGTTCATTCTTGACAAATTCGGCCACCATTTCGGGGCTCATGCTGTAAGCCACATAGTCATCCTTGAACTTCAGGGTATCGTCGGCCATCCATACCAGGGTCAATACGGGCTGCAGGTCCCCGTAGTCTTTTAATTTTTCCGTCTTTTCATAGGACTGATCGTAAAGTATCCGCTTGTCGGGCAATTTTTCCAATTGCAGCCCGGTATTGAGGGCATGATAAAGGTAGAACCTCTGGGCGATACGGCGTTTATACCACTGCTGCATATCCAGGATCACCACGGTGTTTTCGATGAGACAGCGAAAATCGAATTCCACCAGGGAGGCGTCGTCGGTTACCCGGTGTCTGCCCTTTAACATCTCGAATTCGTTTATCGTGGTTTCCAGGAAATCTTCCAGGAATTTCTTTGCGATTTTTTCATTGGAAAAAACCTTATTAAAATATTTGTCGTAATTCAACGGCGCCAAAAACATGTTTACTCCTTAATTAAAAAACTATAAACCAATTGTTTTCATTTGTCAACTCTTCCCCCTGAGTTTTTTCAGCAGCGCATTCACATCCACTTCGACTCCCAGGATTTTGGGACGGAAACTGAATACTTCCAGCAAGGTATCGTTTACTTTTTCTAAAGCGGTTTCGCCGTCGCCGTCAGCGATGGCTTTTTTTATTAATTTCAATATCTCTTCTTCGCTTCGTTTTTCAATGGCAATGGCGCCCAGCAAGTCTTTGACGTTGTATTCCCTGTCGCTGTCGCCGGGCAGGTAGACATCGATTCCACGTTGTTCATGGCGGATGAGTTGCTTGTACTCGGCGGTGATTTGGGGTTCGTCCGGCATGGGCACCAGTTCGGTGGTTTCGAGTTTTTGAAAATCATGGTTGATGCGCCGCAGCACGGTCAGCAGCACGGCGAAATAATCCCGCTTCTGCGGGCCGTTGACAAAAAAGTAAATGCGTTTGGCCTCGATGTCCGCTTTGACCACGGCGGTGGAACGGT
>Ga0315278_10000322_pt1 | contig 42685 bp, 40 predicted proteins | sample YL17G06_0_MG_FD_203880 | JGI IMG/M metagenome (GOLD analysis project Ga0315278, IMG submission 203880) | Sediment microbial communities from Yellowstone Lake, YNP, Wyoming, USA - YL17G06_0 | ecosystem: Environmental > Aquatic > Freshwater > Lake > Sediment | place: USA: Wyoming | collected... | reverse complement strand
ATCTCGAAGTTTTCTTCAATGGCCTGGCGCACATTCAAACTTATGAAATGTGTATGTCGAAGGGTATCATCAAACACAAAACCTAAGGCTAACCCGATCATTCCGAGAAGGAAAAGGCCTGTAGCAACATCACCGTTTCGGATTAACTGTAGAATAGATTTGCGCAGGATAAATAAAGGTGCGATAAGTAATGTCAGGGGTACCAGAAAAATAGCTGCCCACATCAGCTTTAGTAGGATGCTTGCCTTGAACTTATTAGAGAAAAACCAGTCATATCGGTAACGCACACCAAACTCACCCATGTATTGTGGATTGAGCAACACATGAGCGTCCAGTTCTCTTGCCGCTGCCAACGCGCAAATAAAGCAGATCCACTTGAATACCAGACGGTCAAGACGGTTGTGGTAACGAAAGAGCGCAACTATACAAAGCAGTGAGGCAGCGACCCAAAATACAACGCTGAGTGATTCAATCGGGCCGCCTTCGGCATGCAATCTTGTTGGATCAGAACTAATCGTGTACGCTACGCACAAAGGTATCAGAACCAATACCGAAAGCGCTCCGGCAAGCCTAAAATAACCAAACGGTCGCCCACATGTGTCACGAATCCAATGTATAAAGCGTGATGTCAACTTTCCCCCCATGCTTTTTTTAGAAAATATTCTTCAACTTTATATCACATTCATATTATCTGATTGGTAAATATTACTCAAATCAACATTACTTGAATCTGAAGGTTAGTTGGTATAGCCTTCAACCAGTTTATTGTTGAAGTGAGTATTGCTAAGGCAGAGGTACTTCACACCTGATAAAGGCTATCCCAATATGCGGATTTGATGAAGGATTAAACGAGATTTCAGACCTCTTGAAATTCTCTGCTTGTAGGTGATAGACGCACCTATGGCAAGTCAATTTTCAAAAGAATTTATAATCTCTTAAGGGCATATTATCTTTAAATAAACGGGTTTTTAATCACAAGCCCCTTAATCTGCTGCTTATCAGTTAGATCCTCGGAAAGAAGAACTCCTGCCCCTCCTTCAATGGCAGCTGCGATGATTGCAGAATCCCAGAATGAATATTTGTATTCGTTGTGGATATCGATAGCCTCTAATATTATCTCCCCATTAATGCTTACAGTTTTCCATTTCAGGAGATCCTTGACTATTTCCTTCGCCGTCAGCGCACTCAATGGCTTGGCGATTTTCCTTGTTACATTAACAAAGAATTCCTGCAAGACCTGACTGCTGATAATGCCGTATCCGGTACTCCAAATATCCTTCATTATTTCCACGGCTTTCCTGTGTTTTTCTCCCGCAGAAATATCATATGCGTACACGATAATATTGGTATCAACAAATACCTTACCGTCTTTCATGGAGCTCTTCCCTTAAAACAGTAATCTTCCCTTTTGTCCCCAGGTCAAAGCCCTTTTCCATAAGCGCAGTCTGCCTGTCTTTTGCCCTCTGATAGCCCGTCTCCTCTTTCACCTTTTCTTCAAGGGTCTCTCTCAGGAGATCACTTAATGACCTGTCTTTCATCACCGCCAATGTCTTGGCTTTTTTCAAGAGAGCTTTCGGAAGCGATAATGTTACATTTTGTCTTTCCATACATATCTCCTTTTAATGATCACTTATTTATGTGTATCACATATTTACGTGAAATGTCAAATAGGGAAGAGATAGTGCCAATTAAACAACTCGCACGCATCTTGTCATTCTGGCTTGTCCAGAATCTTTCTTATCTTCTCTCCGCATCATTTCGTTCTCAAAAAAGATTCCCGACAAGCGGGAATGACGGATCATGAAGAAAAGCATGAAGGCGTGCTTCTTAAGCAGCGGTTCACTTTTAAATTTCAGCTACCAAATAGAGAAGAGATAGTGAAATCCAGGATAAAGCTGAGATAAACTTTGGAAATGAGTTTTCTTGGGGAAGCTCTGCAGTATTTGACAAAGTTACACATTTCTATATATTTTTAATGACTATCTTTACAAGGGGTTTATCTTGAGATTGCCTGATTGGATAAGGACAAAACATCCCGGAGGACTGCACAACACAAAGCGGGTATTAAGGGCCTATGGTCTTTCCACTGTCTGTGAAGAGGCGAGATGTCCGAATGCAGGCGAATGTTTCTCAAAGCCGACTGCTACCTTTATGATACTCGGTTCAAAGTGCACGAGGAACTGTGGTTTCTGCTCGGTAGAATCTTCAACCCCTGAACCTGTTGAGACTGGAGAACCTGCAAGGATTTCATTGGCTGCAAGGGAGATGGGGCTGCGTTACGTTGTCATTACCTCTGTAACACGGGATGATCTTCATGATGGGGGCGCCGGACATTTTGCGGAGACTGTTTGTAGCGTCAAAAGGTATCTGCCGGAAGCAAAGGTAGAGGTGCTTACGCCGGATTTTCAGGGGAATCCCGATAGCCTTTATACAGTCCTGAATTCAGGGCCTGATGTCTATAACCATAATATAGAGACTGTTCCGGGGCTTTATCCTGTTGTCAGGCCGCTCGCAGACTATAGGCGTTCACTGCACGTCCTGGAAAACGCTAAGAAGAGAGCTCCGGGAATATATATAAAGTCAGGTCTCATGCTTGGATTTGGAGAAAAAGTAGCTGAGGTTATGAACGTCCTGAGAGACCTGAGAAATGCAGGCTGTGATATAATCACCATAGGACAGTATCTCAGACCGTCGAAACTGAACCTGCCTGTTGTCGAATATATACGCCCTGATGTTTTTGAGAGCCTCCGTCTTTCAGCTCTTGCCATGGGATTTAAGTATGCTGCGTCAGCTCCACTGGTAAGGAGTTCAATGAATGCAGAGGAGATGTATAATAATAACTAAAGTGAATAGTAACAGGATCAGACAGACCACAAAAAGTTTAAGGAAGGTGCTAAGAAAATGATAAACGTAGGGATTATAGGCTTCGGTGTTGTTGGCAGCGGCACAGCAAAGGTTCTTCTTGAAAATAAGGATGTCCTCAGAGAGAGACTTGGTTTTGAGATAAATCTGAGGAAGATCGCTGATCTTGATATCAAAACAGACAGAGGGGTTAAGATACCTGCGGGAGTTCTAACCACAGATGTGAATGATATCTTTAATGACCCGGATATTCAGATAGTCGTTGAACTTATCGGTGGCATCAGACCTGCAAAAGATTTCATCCTGAAGGCGATTCAGAAAAGCAAGCATGTTGTTACTGCAAACAAAGCGCTGCTTGCCACTGAAGGGACTGACATCTTTGCTGCTGCCCGGCAGGCAGGAGTTGAGGTGGGATTTGAGGCAGCTGTTGCTGGAGCCATTCCCATCATTAAGGTAATGAAAGAGGGTCTTGTCGCAAACAGGATTAAGGCTGTGTACGGTATAATTAATGGCACTTCAAACTATATACTCACGAAAATGACAGATGAGAATGTCGAATTCGCAGACGCCCTGAAAGAGGCGCAAGCCCTCGGATATGCTGAAGCTGATCCAACCTTTGACATAGAAGGTATTGACACAGCACACAAGCTAACCATCCTCGCAACACTTGCTTACGGAATTCCACTCTCGTATAAATCCTTACACATAGAGGGAATTTCAAAGATATCTTCACAGGATATTGGGTTTGCATCTGAGCTTGGGTATAAGGTGAAACTGCTCGCAATAGCAAAAGAAGCAGAAGGAGAAATAGAACTAAGGGTTCATCCGACGATGCTGCCGAAAGAATATCTGATCGCAAAAGTTGATGGACCTTTCAATGCGATCTATATTGACGGCGATGCGACAGGTTCAACGCTCTATTACGGGCGGGGCGCCGGTTCTGTGCCAACAGGAAGCGCTGTAGTAAGTGATATTGCTGATATTGCAAGAAATATTCAGAAGAATGCCATAGGAAGAGTTCCGACAATACCACCAGTTTTAAAAGAAACCCGGATAAAAAATATTGATGATGTTGTGTCCAGGTATTATTTCAGGTTTTCTGCCCTGGACAAGCCTGGTGTCCTTTCAAAGATTTCAGGAATTCTCGGCAGTTACAACATCAGTATTGCCTCAGTGATCCAGAAAGGCAGAAAACTTGGTGAGGCTGTCCCGCTTGTGGTTCTCAGCCATGAGGCAAAGGAAAAAGATGTTCGGCAGGCGTTGGAAGAAATCGACAAATTACCTGTTGTTATGGGCAAAACAATGGTCATTAGGGTAGAGGGGAAAGAAGAGGGTTAACTGGAATAATGTTGACATTGTTTTTCTGTCATTCTGGCTTGTCCGGAATCTTTCTTTTAAGCCCATTTGATTCTCTCAGATGAAAAGAAAGATTCCCGACGCGCTTTGCTTGCGGGAATGACATACTTATGGCAGTTCATGACATCTATAGCCAGAAATAGCTTATGAAATTTACAGAAGCACAGCTACAGCGGTATAGTAGGCATCTTATTCTGCCGGAGGTAGGAGAACAGGGGCAGACTAAGCTCTTAAACGCAAAGGTATTTATGGTTGGCGCAGGAGGCCTTGGCTCGCCTGTTGGATACTACCTCTCAGCAGCAGGGGTCGGTACGATTGCCATTATAGACAATGATGAAGTTGATCTCAGCAATCTCCAGCGCCAGATAGCACATTGCACCAGGACACTTGGCATACCAAAGGTTGAATCGGCAAAAAATACCTTTGAATCCCTGAACCCCGATGTTCATATTATCCCAATCAAAGAGAGACTAACCAAGCAGAATATCCTTGGCCTGATAAAAGATTATGATATTGTGATTGATTGCAGCGATAATTATGCAACGAGATTCCTGGTTAACGATGCCTGTGTCATGGCAAAAAAAACTCTGGTAACCGGTGCAGTATTCAAGTTTGAAGGCCAGTTGACAGTTTTTGTTCCTGGAGAAGGCCCATGTTACAGATGTTTGTTCGAAGAACCTCCGCCACCGGGAATACCCCCTTCACCTCAGGTGCTTGGACCTCTTGGAGTTGTCCCGGGTGTAATAGGAACGCTTCAGGCAGCAGAGGTACTTAAACTTATAGTCGGCACAGGGCAAATACTGAAAGGCGAGCTTCTCATCTACGATGCACTCAAGACTTCCTTCAGAAAAGTAAAGATACCAAAAAATCCCGACTGCTCCATATGCAGCGACCACCCGGCAATTACCGAATTGATAGATTACAGCTATTAATGGTCATAATAATGTAGTCACTTTTAATTATTATGATTTTAAAGTAAAATGTGTAATTAAAGGAGAGGACTATGAAAAAAAGGGTTAAATTGACCTTTCCCAAGCATCTCATCAAAGAGCCTGTTATCTTTACCATGGCAAAGAAATATGATGTTATGCCGAACATACGCCGGGCAAGGGTCACAGAGACGATGGGAGAGATGGTGCTTGAACTTGAGGGAACCGAAGAAAACCTCAGCAAAGGCATACAGTACCTCGAGGATCAGGGGATTAATGTTGAACTTATTGAAGGAGACTTCGTAGATTAGTCAGCAGCCGGGGTGTTAAAATTTAATATGAAATCAGTTGGAAAGGCGGTAGAGGGTATCATATGAAATATGTTGTCATCATTGGCGATGGTATGGCAGACAGGCCATTAAAAGAACTTGGGGGCAAAACTCCTTTGCAGAGTGCATATACGCCCAACATGGACAGACTTGCACGTGAGGGTAGAATAGGCAAGATCAGGACCGTTCCTCCGGGTTTTCATCCAGGCTCAGACATTGCTAATCTGAACATCCTCGGCTACAATCCTCAGGAATTTTATTCAGGCAGGGCCCCGCTCGAAGCAGCAAGCATGGGGATCCCCTTAAGAGAAGAAGATGTGGCTTACAGATGCAATCTGGTCACCCTCAAATATAATAAAGACAAAACAAAGGCTGTTATGGAAGATTACAGCAGTGGACATATAACAACAGAAGAGGCAGGGGAACTTGTTAAAGATATTAACAACCATATCGGCACAGCGCAGATCAGCTTTTATCCGGGTGTCAGCTACAGGCATATAATGGTATGGTCATCCGGCGCAGCAAATATTGAATGCACCCCGCCTCATGATATCACAGGCAAAGAAATAGCAGACTACCTTCCTGTTGGAGATGGAGAAGACACATTGAGAGATCTGATGCTAAGATCAGCAGGTATTCTTGAAAACCACCCTGTCAACAGGGAGCGTCTTAGAAAAGGCGATAAACCGGCAAACAGCATATGGCTCTGGGGGCAGGGTAAAAAAATGACCCTGCCCACATTCAAACAAAAGTATTCACTTAAGGGTTCGCTCGTCTCTGCTGTTGATCTCATGAGGGGGTTAGGGGTTAATGCCGGATTTGAGATCCTTGAAGTTCCGGGGATTACCGGTTATTTAGACACGAATTATGTCGGAAAAGCTGAGGCATCCCTTAAGGCATTGGAGAGGGTTGATATTGCATATATCCATGTTGAGGCGCCGGATGAGGCAGGCCATTCCGGAAATTACAGAGATAAAATAAAGGCGATCGAAGATTTTGATGCGCTTGTTGTAGGCACTGTCCTGAAAGGGATTGAATCTTTTAGCGAATATAAAATACTTATACTGCCTGACCATGCCACACCTATCGAAATCAAGACCCATTCGGACGAGCCGGTTCCTTTTGTGATATATGACAACAGCAGCAAGAGAAAAAATGAAGCTGCATTTGATGAATCAATCACTGAGATGGATGATATCCTGTTTTTTGAGGAAGGTCACAGGCTGATGGATTATTTTATTAAGGGCGAATGAATACGCAAGATAACTTACTTGAAATTTTGAAGCGTTTAAATAAAGCATATCCAAAGCCTGAGACAGCTCTCAACTTCTCAGACCCCTTCCAGCTCCTTGTGGCCACAATACTCTCGGCGCAGACCACTGACGTGCTTGTTAACAAGGTGACTGAAAACCTTTTCAGGAAATACAGGACGGTGAAAGATTATGCGGATGCTTCTCTTGAGACACTGCAAAAGGATACAGGGTCTGTAAATTTCTACAAGACAAAGGCAAAAAACATTCAGGCCGGGGCAAAGATCATAGTCGCTCAATTCAATTCACAGGTTCCAAAAACAATGAATGAACTCACAAGCCTGCCCGGTGTTGCGAGAAAGACAGCAAATATTGTCCTTTCCAATGCCTTTGGTATTCACGAGGGGATTGCGGTAGACACTCATGTTAAAAGACTTTCATACAGGCTCGGGCTTACAAAAAACGCAGATCCGGTAAAGATAGAAAAGGATTTAATGGCAATCACACCAAAAAAAGAATGGGGTAATATTTCCCATCTGTTAATATTTCATGGAAGAAAGATATGTCAGGCAAGAAAACCTGATCATCAGGAATGCGTTCTCAACAACCTCTGCCCTTCGAGGAACATCTGATCACACAAAATTCAGTCTGCTGTTTATAGAGGAAGAAATGGAAATGAAGACTTTTGTAATTTCACTGGCAGTTATGTTCTTAGTTTACATCATCATCAGGGTGCTGACCCGAAGGTAATAATATCCGGACACTGCCTGCGACAGTAAAATGCAATTCTGAACTTAATATGTCAGGTATGTATGCAGAAAAAGCTTTACGTCGCCACCTTTGTAAGACATCTGCAAACAATGAAACCTGTATATTTTCATGTTAACAAAAATATGCTTTTTAAAGCCAGATTGCGATTTGTAAAGTTTTTTCTGTATGCATACCTGGCATCAACCCAAAAAATGCATTTGGATAAAAAAACGGCAGGCACATATGCATCAAAACCTCTTGAACGCAGAATTTGAGTCTGTATAGTATCTAAACGCTAAGAATGAAAACGTAGACGTTATACGGAACATTAATGCGCTCACAAAGGTGCTGCACAAGTGCTTTTGCTGCACATATGCCTGCCGTCAATTGCATTTTTCGGGTCAACTGCATTTTTTGGGGTTAACTTGCCCTTAATGCCTCGATAATATCCATTCGTGATGCCCTGATTGCCGGCAGCACGCCACCAACAAATCCCATTATAAGAGAAAAGGTCATGGCTTTATAAAAAATATCAAAGCTTAATGTGAATGAAAACGAAAGCTCTGAGAAAGTCTGAAAATTCATTGTTGAGATTGTGTAGAGCTGCAAAAAAGATGCAAAGAACACCCCGATAAGACCCCCGATAAGACCGAGGAGCAGGGATTCAAGGATAAATGCTGTGAGGATGCTCCGTCTCTGAAAACCAATAGCCCGCATGGTGCCGATTTCCCCTGTTCGGTTAGCAACTGCAGCATACATCGTAATCATTGCGCCTATAATTGCGCCGAGAGAAAATATGATCGTAAGTGTCATGCCAAGAATGCGCAGGAATTTTGCCATCATCTCTGACTGTTTTTCATAGTACCTTGTTTCACGCCATGCCTCAAGTGTCAGCCGGGGGTCGCTTTCGATGCGTTCCCTAACTTTTTCGAATTCTGCAGAATCACGCAATTTGAATATGACAGACGAATAGACAGGCCTTCGGAAAGCCTGCATCAGCTGATCGGCATCTCCCCATATTTCCGAAGCATAGCCTGTATTGCCTGCATCAAATTTTCCGACAACAGTCCAGTCCCTCATGGCAAAGCGGAGCATCTCTCCGATGCCTCCTCCCTTGAACCTTTTGGCTATGCTCTGCCCGGCGATTATCTCTGATGACCCGGGTCTTGGCATGCGGCCTTCTGTCAATTTCACCTGCGGCCGCAGAATCATTGAGCTTTCACTGATGCCCCGTATGACTACATTGGAAGGCTTATCACTTCCGCGTTTTGGAAGCATAATCAGTATGACCAGTTCTTTTGCAAGAAGGCGCTTGCCGTCTGTGCCGACCGCTACTTCAGGCTGGGTTTCCACGATTGAAGCCTGGAGACGCTCGACCCCGCTCTGTACTTCAGAGACTGCTGCCTTGCGGATTACTACAACATTATCATATGAACCGGTGTCTATAAGGGTCTTCTGCAATCCCTCAGCCAGCATTAAGATTGCTGCAAATACGAATACAACCAAAGCCATGCCTGCTATAGTAAGCGCTGTAGTAAAGCGGCGTGTCCATAGGTTACGGAAGCTGTATGAAAAAGGTATCTTCATTTTCTTAATCCTTAATCCTTCGCCCTATCTACCCTATTCTCCTCAGACCATCGGCTATTCGAATGTTAACTGCACGCCAGCTCGGGAAAACTCCTGCGACGAGCGCAATCAGAAAAGACGCCGCGATATCCATATAGATAGTTTCAATCGCAACATTGAATACAGGGAAAAAGGTGCTTAGTTGCTGACTGAATATTTTGGCAACAGGAAAAGTTAGAACAATACCGAGGACAGCCCCTAACATCGTAACAAACATGGATTCACCAAAAATCAGACCTGAAATGTGAAAACCACTGAACCCGAGTGTCTTGAAAATAGCATATTCACCTATCCGCTCGCGGGCAGTCATGGCCATAGTGTTCGCAACCACCGCCATAATAATGAAGATTATCACAAAGGAAACCAGTTGGATGGCTATGACAATTGCCTCTGTCATTGAAATAAAGCTTAGCTGGAAAGATTTTTCTGTTTCGGTTAATGTCTCTGCAAGTGAGTTTTTGAATGCCTTGTCTATTCGCACAGCAACATCAGCTCCCATGTTCGGGTTTGTTACCCCTATCATATAGAATCCGGCCTGATCAGCCCGTCCGGGAACTGTCTGCTTCAGGGTCTCATTGAGATATTCCCACTGAAAGAAAAAGGCGGTCTCATCTACTGTCTGATCTCTTCCCTTATATATACCGCGCAATATAAAATCCCAGTTGCCGGGGAAAATGGTCCCTTTCAGGGTTATGAGATCGCCGATCTTCCAGCCATACTTTTTAGCAAGCTTCATTCCTGCAACAGCAGCCTTACGGTCACGGAAAAAAGCAGCCTTCTGGTCAGGAGGCATCACAAATTCAGGATACAGCTCAAGGTAGGTTTTCGGCTCAACAGCATAGTTGGCAAAGAAGTTCTTTTCATCTATGTAGATACCGCCGAACCAGTTGCCGTAAGAAACGGTCTTCACCCCCTGGATCTGGCGGATTTTTTCTTTATAGGAAATAGGGAGCGAAAAAATAAGGGAAATAGAATTTCTCGTTACGAGACGGCTGGCAGAAGAGGCATCAACACCTGCATACCATGCGCTTATCACTGTCCGGAGGAGACCAAAGGCAAGGATGGCTATTGTAACACCAAGGACAGTCAGAAAGGTCCGGAGTTTGTGCCGGAATGTATTTTTAAAAATCAGTTTGAGAATGTGCATTCAGAACACCTTTATCGAGATGTTTGAGAATATGGGCCTTTTTTGCAGCCCTCGGATCATGGGTGACCATGATAATTGTCTTGCCGAGTTCGTGAACAAGACGCTCCATCAGTTCAAGGATCTCTTCTGCAGAAGCGCGGTCAAGATCGCCTGTTGGCTCATCTGCTACCAGTATTGCCGGATCAGTAATAATAGCGCGTGCAATTGCAACTCGCTGTTGCTGGCCACCTGAGAGCTGTCCAGGGTAATGATCCATCCTGTCAGCAAGATTCACTGCGCGGAGGGCCAACTCTGCATGAGACCTGCGGTCTCTTTTTGACAGTCCGGAAAGAAGCAAAGGCAGTTCAACATTCTCAAAGGCAGTGAGCACCGGGAGCAGGTTATAAAACTGGAAGATGAAGCCCACGTTATTGGCGCGCCACTGCGCAAGTTCAGTTTCTGAAAGAGAAGCAATATCAACACCCCCTACCCTGATGATGCCGCTCTCTGCTTTATCAATCCCCGCGATAAGGTTCAATAGGGTGGTCTTCCCTGAACCTGACGGACCCATGAGCGCCATGAATTCTCCCTCGGCAATATCCAGGGTTATATCTCTTAAAACAGGAATAATCTGGTTGCCGCGACGGTAGGACTTAAAAAGATTTCTTATTTCTGCAATCGGCGGTCTGTTGGTCATTACTTTTCTGCAATCTTTATCCTCGAACCGTTTCTCATTTTCTCCAGTGGTTTCAGCACAACCCTGTCTCCTGACTTCACACCGCTCAAAACCTCCACTGTATCACCGAGTTTCTCCCCTAATGTTACTACAGTTTCCACCACCCTGTTCTCTTTAATGAGATAGACTGATTTTTTACCATTGCGCTCCATGATTGCAGCGGGATTAAGAGCAGTGCGCGGTTTTTTCTCGTCCTCCCTAACCTCCCTTGACAGAAAAGCAACCTTCGCGCTCATTTCAGGCAATATGCGGTTATCCTTATCCATAAAACGGACTTTAACCAATACCGTAGCCTTAGTGCGGTCTGCGGTGGGCACGATCATATGGACTATACCCCGGAAGCGTGAATCAGGAAACGCGTCAAGCTGTATCTCGCACGGCTGGCCTATCTTAACCTGCTGAAGATTTGATTCAGAGACATCAACTTCGACCTGGAGGGAGTCCATATCAGCGATAGTAACTACAGCAGCCTTTGCATTGGCAGACGCACTCAGAGGTGAAACAATATCCCCTACATCTGCATTTTTTGTTAATACTACTGCATCGAACGGAGCGCGGATTAGGGTATATTCCAGGCTGACCCTTGCATTCTGAAGACCTGCGGCATTTGCTTTAATGGCTGCCTCAGCAGCTGCAACCGCAGCAACTGCCTTATTATAGCGTGCTTCTGAAACGTCATTTTCAGCTTTTGATATAAAACCCTTCCTGACCAGCTCCTTATTCCTGTTAAAAGAAACAGTGGCGTCATTGAGTTCAGCTTTTGACTGTTCAAGGTTATATCTGGTTGCACTAAGATTGGCATCAGCCTGATCCCGCAGGGCAATAACGTCGTCGTTTTCAAGCCGGGCAATCACCTCACCCTTTTTCACCCTGCTCCCTTCTTCAACAGTCATGGATATAAGACGTCCTGTTACCTTTGAAGCCACGGCAGCCTTGCGCTGGGCAACCACATAACCGCTTGCGTTCAGAAGGGTGAAGGTCTGGGATGGATAGAGCTGTGTAACATTCGCTGCCTCTACCTGAACAGCAGGGGTAAAAACACCTTTCATATAAAAGACGCCTAACAATACAATGAAACATATACCGGCTGCAATATAGATCATTTTGCGGCGTCTCTGAGGTCTGTAGATATCTGTTGTCTTGTCTATTTTTAACTGCGAAAGATCTTCATTCGCCATAAATTCCCGTTCCTCGCGTAAAATTGGTCTTTATTTACAATTTAATAATTATAACAAATCGTTTCATGTTAGCTCCTGTAAATTTGTCTGCCTGCCTGAAAAGCTTTTTTAGGTTATAATAATTTTATTTCCTTTGTGATGATTTTGATAGAATATCTGAATGCATAGAAACCTTTCAACGCTGATAAACCTTTTGATTGTTTTTTTTCTAACTGGAACTGCTTTCCATAGCGAAGCCAAAACCCCTGATGCTGTATTGAAACAGAAAAGCGCAGTCGTAAATATCTATATCAATGACAGAAACGGCAAAAAAATAGCTTCAGGAACAGGGGTTATTATTGACAAGAGCGGGATCATAGTAACCGATTGTCAAATTATCTCAAAATGGTTTAAAAAAGTTGAAAATATACTGAGGGTCGAAACAGGAGGCGTCCAGTTTCCGTTAGAAGATCTGATCTCCCGCAGGTGCGAAAATAATCTCGTTCTGATAAAAATAGATGGAGCAGATCTTCCTTCAGTTAAACTCGATATGCATTACAAGCCAAAAAGCGGAAAGAATATCACGGTTGTCCAGGGCATTCCTGGCGGTGGCGCGATCTTCTCAGAAGCCACCATCAAGAACATCCTTAAACAGGATAAACTTATTCAGACTTCCATCCGCGTTAATCCTAAAAGCAGCGGGAGTCCTGTATTTAACAGTGATGGTGAAGTCGTAGGAGCGGTAGTCTCTCCGGTAAAAAAAGATAAAAATATGAATGCTGCTCTCTTAATGGATATCCCGAATCAGATTGAAAGCTACAAAAAATCTATCATATTGAAGAAAAGCACTCCTCCGCCTTATCAGCCTCCAAAAGAAACAAAAAAAACAGGTGATGCGAATGAATACTTTCTCCTTGGATGCGAATATGAAAACTCACACTCATACAAAGAGGCGATAGAGGCATACAAGGAGTCGTTACGCATGAATCCAAATTATCCGGATGCTTATATAAATCTTGGGGTAGTTTACTACAAGCTTGGCAAATACTCTGATGCTATTGAGGCGTTTAAGGAAGCGGCAAAGGTAGAGCCAAATTCTTTATTAGTTTACAGGAAACTTGGAACAGCTTACATAATCCGCGGCGCATATTCTGAGGCTGTAGATGCCTTCAGAAAGGCAACCGACATTGATCCGAACAATGCTGAAGCACATTTTAATCTCGGGATTGCATATTTTCTTACAGGAGATAAAACAGCCGCATTTCAGGAATACATAACTCTGAGAGATATCGATAAAGAACGGTCTGATATTTTACGTGATATACTCGTTAACTGATTTACGGTTTAATTTCTATCGGGGTACCGTCAGGGACAAGTTTCCATATCTCTTCGATTTCCGGATTGGTAACCGCTATACATCCGTCAGTCCAGTCTGATGTTCTGTGTAATTTCCCTATTGTCTTTAATTTTTCAGATAAACCATGAATCATGATATCGCCGCCAGGCAATACACCGCGTTTTTGCGCATTCATGATATCTGATTCACTCGGATAGGAAATATGGATTGCCAGATGAAACTTGCTGTCTGAATTCCTTGTATCTAAAAGATATGTTCCTTCAGGTGTTCTTTTATCTCCAACCTTGGTCTTATGTCCGTTCGGCTGTTTCCCGAGAGCAACCTTGTAGATCTTCAAAATGTCACCCTCCCTTATTAACATCATGAGCCTCTTGCTTTTGATAACGATAACTTTATCCGCTTTCATGAAACTCGCTGCTGCTTTTTCAGGCAGGTGAAGAGAAAAACCAAAACAGCAGAAAAAGACAATAACGATGAAAATCAGGGCGGTCTTTTTCAGCCTTCTGTCATAAAAATAATTTCTGCAAGTCAACTTCACGGGAGACAGTTTGTTTTCACTCCTTATTATTTAATTTATTATATCAAATAAAATTACGTTTTATCTCATTTTTTCGACCAGTTGCCGCTGGCGTCCTGTATCCACCAACCTTTTTTGGCAGCATCCCGTCTGATTGATGCAAACTGCTCAACCGCCTGCGGTGTCACCTGTTTCAGGTTAGCTTCATTTTCAGGTTGTTTGTTCAGCCTAATGATTGCTTTCGCCATCCCTTTCATGACTGTTTTCCTGTTTTCGTTTTCCAGGTCCGACAGTTTCTGATCAGCAGGAGACAATTTCCCTTCACGCACAACGAGAAGTCCTCCATTTCCCTCACCCACAACTCCACTGTCACGCAAACGATCAGTATCAGAAATCCTGGCCCCCATTTCCTTATAGGCATTAACCACATCAGGCATCTTTTTGACCATATCTGCTATCTTTTCTGCAAGCCCCGACTCCTGTGCATATGCAGAGGCGATAAATTCAAACCGTATGGAACTCTCTGGTTTCCCTCCTGGTTTCTTTTCGTCAGTTTTCTGGTCAGTGCCCATGAGTTCCTTTTCCAGAGTTTTGTACGCCTCTTTCACATCTTTTTCCGGAAAGTAAATGTTCACTGTAATGACAGCGCATGATACAAAAATGAAAAAAATCGCTGTTGAGATAAACTTAATTTTTCCTTTCATAACTTTATCCTCCTTTTTTGAGATGATCTCTATTTTTTCTCTTTAGCCCTCTGGGCTGCCGCTGTTATTGACCACATAAGGTGGTCGATCGCGATTCTGTTGCTTAAAGGTGCAACCTTTACAGAAAGGTCTGTCATACCAAGGAGATTTCTGTTTGACATTTCAAGTTCCTTAAAGATTATAAATCCGTTCTGCAGATACAGGCTCATTATCCCTTTATCAAAGTTTCGGTCCCTAAGATACGCGCCCAGAGAAGGACCTCCCACTCTCTCTAAGAATTCCCTGCTTATCTTTGTTTTTTCTTCCTTAGTGCTGTAAGTCCAGAAATCAGCTTTCCCGATAAGTTGAGAAATTCCTGTGCCTTTACCTTTTAAGCTCGCTATACCGTCAACCTTTCCGGATATATACCCCTTTATAGGTTCTATACCGTCACAAAGCTTTGTAAGGCTGAGTCCCTCCAAAAGAATACCTGCCCTGTAATTCAGGTCGTCAGAAATATCGACAACAGCGGACCCATTTAGCCTTCCTCCAAATATATTACCACTAAAACGTCCTATATTCAAAAGACTCCCTTCCTGTTTGATCCAGATATTGATATTATCTAAAAAATTAAACCCGTAATTCAAAGAACCAATCGTAATCCTGCTGTAATCGTTTCCAAAAGTTTTCTGAGAATAGTATTTAATCTGATTATCAAATTCTGAACGGTCAAAAGAAGGCAATTTCAGGATCTTATTTTCATCATTAGTTTTACTATATATTATCGGCATCGCCCCGTTTACTGGCCCTATAGAGTATTCACCATTCTCGCCCTGAAGGATAAATTCTCTGATCCTTAGTGTCCCGTTCACTTTTAATATGCCGGGAGCAAAAGAAATCAGGGCTTCTGAAGATATCGCGCCATCGAGTCCTGCATACAAAAGGCTGTCCGGGAATATTTCCCAGAAGGTTTCCCTGATATCAGCAACTTTAATCTCCGGCTGGTTTATTTTGATCTCGGCAATTCTCTCTTTTTGCATAAATTTTTTTATGGTTCCTGATACATCTGTTGAGATCTTCCCCATAACTGAGCGTAACGTAAAGCCCAGATCCCCGCCCCTTGACTTGAATATGCAATTGATATTTGCATCTTTGAAGATATTCTTTTTACTGTCCTTTTTTAGAGCTGCGCTTTTATGGATGATATCGGACGTCATTACACCACTCAGCGCTAAATCCTCTCTGATCCTGAGCGATGAAAGGTCTATTCTGTTGATCCTAATCTTAGAACTAAACTCAGGATTCTTCATTAAATCTTTGATCAGTGCATCTCCCCGCAATCTGAAAAATTCATCTGCCTCTAAAGAAATATCCTTCAGGAGAATAGAACCTTCCTGCATGTTTAAATAAGCATCGGCATTGAACATGATATCTTTTATCTCGTTGCGGAAAGGGTACAACTCTGTATTTTTTATCTGAAATTTCGATCTGAAATTCACACCGGTCTCTATATCACCTTCGGCAGTAAGATCCAACGAAATCTTTGTCTGTTCTGTATTTATTTTGTATTTATCAAGGATATCCCTGAATGCGCTTAGTGATACCCCGTCTGAGAAGACAGATATCTTCATTTTTTTCGACTTGTCCTTAAGATACGCCCATCCGTCAATTCCTATCCTGCCGGCGGCGTATGAAGCACTGCCCTTAATCTCTGTTTTAGTGCCAGAATCTGAAGAGAGGTTTTTCAGATGCATATTGACATTGTCACATCTGTATTTTTTGTCCTTATTAAAATCAAAGATGCCGGACTCGATAGTTAATTCATCGACCCGATAGCTTACGGTAGATTTTCTTTTGAAAAAATCCATCAGCTTTTCTGAAATATTCATCCTGCCTTCCTTATCCCTTGCAATGGTAAGTTCAGGTGAATAAACTGTGATGTTTTGAAAATCGAGTCTCCCGGCAGTAAGCCCAGCATATTTCATTTTGAGGTGAAGCTTTTTTATCCTGAGCAGTTCTCCTGATATGGAGCCCACCGGGTTTTTCACTGAAATATCGTGGATGATTATATCTGAACCAGGTCCGATGAACAGGTCACGGATTTCGACTTTCTGACCGATAAAAGATGTGGCTTCATCAGCTATTTTTATAATCAGGGAATTCTTTAAATCACGATATCTGAGGTATGCAAAAGCAAGGATACAAACAGTAACGATAACTAATAGGATAGAGATTACTTTTAAGACTCTCTTGATCTGAATTGACATAATCTATATTACAACTCTTTACAGCTTTGGGAGTAATTTTTGTATAATATTTCGTATAATATAATTCAGTAATTGCCTATGAAAATCAAGAGCACGCTTAATCAAAAACGATTGATCTTCACGGTTACACCCGGACGGAGCGGTACAGCCTATTTGGCAAATATTCTTAGTTATGTACCGAACGTTTCCAGTTACCATGAACCAAAACCATCATTTTCTAAAGTCATGCGTTCCGTCCAGCAAAACAAAGAAATAGCATATGAATTCTGGATTGAAAATAAGTTGCCAAGCATTGCAAAAGACCCATCCTCAATTTATATCGAAACAAGCCATATGTTCTGTAAAGGATTTATAGAACCCCTTCTTGATCTTGATATAATTCCGGATTTAATTCTATTGAATAGACCGCATCGTCGTATTGCCTTAAGTTTTTGCCGGTTCGGAAGCATTCCGGGGCGAACAGCACAGGGATTGAAATATCTTCTTAGTCCGACTGATCCAGATGTGTTGCTGCTTCCAGATTGGCAAAACTTGGACGACTACCAATTATGTTATTGGTATTGCTTAGAGATAGCGCGAAGATCACATAAATACGGTAATTTATTTGCAGACTTAGGCGCTCGTGTAGTTAGAGTATCATTAGACGAGATCAGTACTGTATCTGGTTTCGAAAAATTATTACTCGGACTGAATTTACAGAAACCAGATGGTCCTAAATGGGCAGAGTATTTAGAAATGAAAGAAAATAGAATTAACACAAGATCTCACTTAAATCGTCCGGCAAGAATTCCTGACGATCTGGATTCAGCAGAAAAGGAAGTATTAGGCATAATTGTGAAGGCAAATAATATTTCCTGGAACCTTGCAGAAGAAAATATTTTAATGCCTCAATGCACCCATGAGGAAAAATAATCATACCATTCCGCATAAGGGGTTCATAATAAAAGAAGACAGGAATTCGTTAAACCGGCATGACTCCGGAGTTATCTGGTTTACCGGACTCTCCGCCTCTGGAAAGTCTACTATTGCGCATGAGATAGAAAAAAGGCTTTACCAAAAAGGCATCAGGGCCTATGTCTTTGACGGCGACAACATACGACATGGACTTAATTCTGATCTGGGATTCAGCGATCATGACCGAAAAGAAAATATTCGAAGAATATCAGAGGTCGCCAGGCTTTTCGTTGATGCAGGGATTATAGTTCTTGCTTCATTCATCACTCCTTTTAAAGAGCAGAGACAATATATTAAAAAAAGCTTTCACGGCATAAAATTTATTGAAGTATACATCAAGTGCGGCATTGAAGAATGCATCAGAAGAGATCCGAAGGGCCTGTATAAAAAGGCCCTGTCCGGGATAATTAAGAATTATACAGGCATATCTTCTCCCTTCGAGGAACCGGATAACTCTGACATAGTAATTGACACAGAGAAGACGGGTATAGAAGAAGCTGTTTCGAAGGTTCTCAGTTATTTTCACGAAAGAGATTTCTTCAGCTTCTAAGATTTTAATAGAATTCCTTCAGGGCGCTATCGATTCCTGATAAATCGAAGCCTTGCCTGACAAGGGGGTTATCCTTAATTGCCGGTATCCTTTCTTCTAAAACAGGGCGTTTGTTTTTATAGATTACCCCTAAAGGTATACGGTCTTCCCATTCAAGCGCCTTTTTGAATGCTTCGATTCTGTTCTCAGGATTATATTCAGGCTCTATATTATAGACTCTCTGTTTATACCAGTCATATGTATTGATTTTATTGAATGTCACACATGGCTGCAGTATATCGAGCAAAGAAAAACCTTTATGAAGCACTGCCTCTTTCATAAGGTCCTTTAGATGCTCAGTATTGCCTGCAAAACCTCTGGCAACAAAACTGCAGTCAAGAGACACTGCCAATGCCATGGGGTTCAGTTGTTCTGAAAATACCCCGAATGGCTGATTCTTTGTAATCATTCCTTCCATGCTTGTTGGAGAAGGCTGACCCTTTGTAAGCCCATAGATCTGATTATCATGCACAAAGAGCTTTACATTAATATTTCTCCTCATTGCATGCATTAGGTGGTTCCCGCCTTCACCGTAGCAGTCTCCGTCTCCTGCAACAGCAATGACAAGCATTTCATGATTGGCGAGCCTTATGCCTGTCGCAACAGGGAGTGTTCTTCCATGCAGTCCATTGAAGGTATTGCATTTCACGTAGTGAGGAAATTTTCCCGACTGGCCTATTCCGGAAACAACAGTTAATTGATGAGGTTCTTTGCCGAGTTCAATCATTGCATCCTTAAATGCCTTAAGGATGCCAAAATTGCCGCAACCAGGGCACCATGCAGGGGTTTTCCCCTTATAATCATCCAATACAGGCATCTAATTCTCCTAAAAGACCTTCCACGGTAAAAGGTCTTCCATCGTATTTATTGATTCTGTGGCTAAATTCATAACCTGTTTCTGCCCTCATGAGGCGTTCAAACTGCCCGGTGGCATTATTTTCGACAGAGATACTCATTTTCGCACTGTTTAATAAAGCAAGATAATCAAACTTCTCTGTAGAAGGTAACGGATAAATCTCGCTGAAATGCATCAGAGCTACACTTCTATTCTTTGACAAAATGTCCACCGCCTCTTTCACGACCCCGTATGTAGATCCCCATCCTGTGATTAAAATCTCCGGATGGCTATTTCCGTATAGAAACGGGGGTTCTATCTCCTTTTTTATTAACGGCAATTTTTTCAGCAATCTTTTTTGCACCATTTTTATCCTGATTTCAGAATCTTCTGTAATATGGCCTTCTTCATCATGCTCATCGCTGTCTGTTACGACTAAATGTTTTGAATCTCCCGGAACAGCAAGCGGTGATATGCCTGTATCTGTAAAGGAATGACGCCTGTATTCCGGTAAGTCTCTCAATGCATCACCCCTAAGCCTGTAATCGTTCCATTTAATCCTGCCCGAATCAAATCCTTCAAATGTCCATCCGGAATCTGCAAGATACTGGTCAAAGATAATAAAAGCCGGTATCTGGTATTTCTCTGCCATATCAAATGCCTTGATAGTCAGATAGAATGCCTGTTCAGGGGTGCCGGGTGCGAATATAACCCTTGGAAATTCTCCATGAGCAGCATGCAGGCAAAATAAAAGATCCCCCTGTTCTGTCCTTGTTGGCAGACCAGTTGCAGGCGCCGGCCTTTGGCCGACTGCAATAACTATGGGTGTCTCGGTCATTCCTGCCAGTGACAGACCCTCTACCATTAATGCAAATCCTCCGCCTGCTGTGCCTGTCATTGCCCTCACACCTGCAAAGGATGCCCCTAATGCCATATTGATGGCTGCAATCTCATCTTCTGCCTGTTCTACAACGATACCGAATTCTTTCTCTTTGCCGGCAAGATAATTCATGATCCCTGTTGAAGGTGTCATTGGGTATGCTGAATAAAATTTACAACCGGAAGCTATAGCCCCAAGTGCGATAGCTTCTATTCCCGGGATAAGCATCTTAGCGCTAAATGCAGCAGATGGAACAAACGAACATCTCAGGCAGTTTTCGAGCGCAAAGGCATGCCCTGCCTTTGCTGCCATGATATTGGCCTGTACCAGATCCTCACCTTTCTTTTTGAACGTATCATGTATTATGTTGTTCATGATATCAAGGTCGAGCCTCAACATGCCAAGCACTGCCCCTGTTGCAACAGTATTCGCCATAATTTTATTGCCGTGCTGCTGAGCCAGGTCTATAAAAGGGATATCGAGAAAATATGGCTTTTCATGTTTCTCTTTCAAAGCAGATGAATCATAGATTATCAGACCATTTTCTGAGAGTTCTCTTTCATGGAGAGATATGCTCTCTTTATCCAGAGCAACGATAATGTCAATCCTGTCCCTTGAAGCCATTACCGGTTTGTCTGAAAACCGTATCTGAAAGAAATTGTGACCGCCTCTGATGCGGGATTCATAGTCCTGGTGGGTAAAGACATGATATCCGGCTCTCGAAAAGACTTTCGAGAGTGTATCTCCAATGGTCTGAATCCCCTGTCCGGCCTCGCCGCCAATTTTAATGGAATAGTCCATGGAATTTCCCAAATTCTTTGTCAGTCATTCCGGCTCGTCCGGAATCATTTTTCCTGTTATTTTGAAAACGTTCTGTAAAAAAGGATTCTCGCCTCGGCGAGTCGCTGGGGTGACCCGACAAGCGGGAATGACATCAATAAAACCCCAATTTACTATACAAAACTTTTTCTTAAATTGTTCAACCAAACGATATGGCTTTTTTCCTCGCGGATGATCGCATCGATAACATCTTTTTCCTTTAGCGTCTCTCTCAGCGAATAATAATAAAGCAGCGTCTCTCTTTCAAAACAGAGAGAGAACTCGATCGCCTCCAAAGCTGTTTTTACATGTTCAAGTGAAGGAAGGCATTTATCCTTGCCGAGAAAAAACTCTGAATCAACAATGGCCCTTAAATAGGGGGTGACTTCATTCCATTCTGCTGGTTCTTCCTGCCCTATCTTGTCTTTCATGCCGGAGAAGCTTGTCCCATGTTTTAATTCATGCGCTGCAAGGAGTTCGAAAAGCTTCTTCAGCTCATTGTGGTCTTCAAATTTCTTTGCCATTTTAGTATAAAATTCATTGCCGAGTTTTTCTGTCTGAACAGCCTGCTCAACTACTTCACGAACTGAAAAAGTTATCATATTCCCTCCCTGAATTTTTTTCTTTGTCGTTCCGGCTTGTTCGGAACCTTTTCGGTATTTTTATCATCATTCCTGATAACCCCCTTTATCCCCCTTTGCTAAGGGGGAATTTTAAGATTTTATTCCAGTTTCTAATCCCCCTTAATAAAGGGGGTTAGGGGGTTGTTGTCCACTTAATAATTCACCTTATTTCCTGTCTACAGTTTAGATGATATTTTGTATGTCGTCAATACTTATGATATTTTTTCCAAGAAGATTTGCTAATAGCATGAACCCTCCACATGGAGGAGCATATTTTTTTTTCTGAACAAAATCACAATCGTTTTCATAAAAGGGGCATTCAACACACATTTCCCGGATTAGTTCTCTCTGAATTGCATCGCCGGGCTTCTCATCAGTCTTATCAAATGGAATCTTCCTGCCTCTTTTCAGCAGCTTTTCAATGACAAGGAACCCTTTGCAGGCGATGTTTTCTTTTTTTGAAGGTTTATAATAGGAACAGAATTCCTGACATAGATTCTTTTGAATATACTTTCTCAAAGTTCTGTCATTTAGCCTTATTTCTCAAGAAGTTTTTTGATGATAAAATTTACTGATTATATCACAAAAGCTGAATATGATAGCCTCTATATAGCAACTGTAACCTCTATTTTTGTAGAATAGCAAATGAAATATTTTCTCTCCAGGGAATGCGTTCTGAAATGGCTTGAAACCCCTTCTGTTTATCACATAAAAAAAGATGAGCTGTATGAGCTTGATGAGGATTCCTTTAAGTTTCTCAGAGAATGCTCATCCGGCCCTGGATGCAGTTCACAAGATGCAGAATTTATTGATTATTGCCTGAATGAAGGGATTCTGTTGAAAGACAGGATTATATTACGTCGCCCCGCTTTGATAAAGTCTCCGGATCCGTCTCTGCGGTATCTTGAACTGCAGATCACGGACAGATGCAATCTCAAATGCAAACATTGTTACATTTACGATAAGGGGGGCTCAGAGCTTTCACCAGGGCAGATAAAGGATATTCTGAAAGAATTTGAGGAGATGCAGGGGTTGCGGGTTCTTATTTCAGGGGGTGAGCCATTTATGCATCGCGGGTTTGAAGAGATAAATGCTATGCTCCCGGAATTTTTCATAAGGAAAGTCCTCTTTACAAATGGCTTGCTGCTGAATAAAAAAAGACTCAAAGGGCTTAATGTAGACGAGATGCAGATAAGCATAGACGGACTTGAAGAAGCACATGATTCATTGAGGGGAAAAGGGACTTTTAATTCAGCGCTCGATGCTGTGAAACGTGCAATTGATTCAGGGTTTGAGGTCTCTATTTCAACAATGGTTCATCCGGGGAATCTGAATGATTTTGATGAAATGGAGAGTTTGTTTAAAGAAACTGGGATTAAGGATTGGACAGTTGACGTTCCGTGTATAACGGGACGGTTACGGTTAGAAGAACACGGTGAATTCCAGATCAGTCCTGAAGTTGGAGGTAAATATCTCAAGTACGGGTATGGCAAAGGACTGCATTCAGGCGATTCAGGTTTCGCATGTGGATTGCATCTAATGGCAGTAACAGCTGACGGCCGGGTTTCAAAATGCACCTTTTATTCCAAAGAACCGGTTGGCGTGATTGCAGAGGGACTGCAAAAATGCTGGCAGAAGATAAAACCTTTACGACTCGCTGAACTGCAATGTGACTGTGACTATATTGAATCCTGCAGGGGGGGATGCAGATACAGGGCGCTTCTCCTTGGAGACCCTCTCGGGAAAGACCTTTACAAATGCAATCTTTATGGTATACTTTAAAAATTAAGTGAATATCTGGGCATGAAGCTCAGATACCTCTATGAAAGGGGGTGTCCGGCATGACAATTAAGAAGGTTTCAAAGAGGGTCTCAATGACCTGTAAATGCAAAAGCTCCTGTTAGGATCTAAAGTAGTTTAGAAGAGATATGTGTAAGTAGGAAAAAAGAAAGGCTGGTATTTTGCCAGCCTTTTCTTTTTTACACATCCTCTTATTTGAACGTTATCGCCTGGGTGGGACAGGTATCAGCGGCTTCCTGACAGTCGCAGGTGTTGCATTTGTCAGGGCCTATAACTATTGCTTTTTCATTTTCCACCTTAAAAACTTCCGGGCACATCTCTTCACATGTAGCACATCCTTCGCATAAATCTTCATCCACTACTGGCTTTGGCATACTGTACCTCCTTATATTGAATGTAATGTAATGAGTACCCTGTAACTTTTTACAGAGTTCCTCGTTTGAGCAATCAAAATACTTCCTCCTATTTCCCCATCTTTCCCTGTCTTTATTTAACCTTCAACAATGCTGTGCTCTTCCCACATAAACCAATTGCCGGTATCTGACATGAAAGAATATGTGTTAGCAAAGATACTGTAATGCTCCTGTTCTTCCTTGATGAGCCTGTTAAACAAAGCCCTCTCTTTTTCTTTTTGAGCCTCTGCTTCAGCCTTTTTATAAAATTCAATCCCCTCTTTTTCCATATGCATGGCTACCTTAAATGCCTCAAGCTCATCATTCGTTGCTTCTATCCTCTTCATCATGGAGTCCTTCATTGACTCAAAGATCGTTTTCATGTTTTTCATAGGACTGACTTCACTAATCTTTATATCAACCTCTTTGAATATCTCAGAAAGCATCTGCATATGTCTCTTTTCATCTTCTGTTATGGACTGCAACATTTTTTTCCCTGCCGGATGTTTTGTTTTCTCAGCAGCTTCAGTGTAAAACCTGATTGCGTCTTTCTCCATGTTGATGGCTATCTCAATAGCATTCATGTATTCCTCCTCGAATTATAGTATATAGGCTTATATTCAGTTTAACTATTTCTCTGAAGATATTCAATTCACTCTTCTTTTTTCATAATATCATATTTCTAATTATTTTCAAGATTACTTATAATAAAAACTATAACAAATGAACCGCCTTTCTTTTATACAGCTTTATCCCACCCTGCGCTGCAATCAGTCTTGCAGTTTTTGCTTCAACCAGAACATATCACGTTCAGCTTCATACAAAGACATGAGCGAAAAAGACGCATATGCACTTATTGACATGCTTATAAAAGAAGGAATTCGAGAGATCGACATTCTTGGCGGTGAGCCTATGCTTCTTGCCTGGATGAAGGATTTTGTTGAATATGTGACGGGTTTGGATATCACGCTTAACATCAGTACGAATGGAAGCCTTCCTGATATCGTTTCTCAATATGATGAAATACAAACTCCATTAATGAACATAGGCTTTTCCATCCATGGGTTCTCTCAAACACATAACACTTTAACTATGTCGGATAACTTTTCAAAAGCCCTCACCTGCATTAAAAAAACGATCGCTGCAGGGAAAAATCCTATTGTAAAGAGCACGTTGAATCAGAAGAACAAAAATGAAATTTATGACTTTGTTCTATATCTCAGAGATATCGGAATAAAAAGGTATTACCTGTTACATGAGGATATTATCGGCAGGGAGCAATATTCAGACTGTTTTTCTTTCCCGGAATTCTATGAATTCTATTCAGAATTAAAAGAGAAATTAAAAGGGACCCTGGATGTCGGTTTTGTTGCAGCATCAGGGTTCTATAAATATGGACCGCGGACAGGTATCAGATGTAATGCAGGAATAACCAAGATTGCACTTCTTCCTGATGGCTCAGCCTTCCCCTGCAACCTCTTTTTGGGCTTTGACGATTTTCGTCTTGGCAATATATATCAGGATGGTATAGAGTCAATTTTAAAAAATCCCATCCTTGAGAGATTTAAAAAATATGATGGAAACAGATGCACAAGTGTTTCATGCAGACATTATTCTATATGCTCCGGCGGATGTCCTGCCCATATATTTTCTGTTTATGGTTCACTGGATGCTGCAGATCCCAGATGTGAGCGTAACAGTCAAAAAGAAACCAGACGAATTTAGGGTGGGAAAGGGCGTTTTTGAAAAAGTGGCATAAGGAATAATTATCGTATAGACTTGTATAGAGATATGAAAAGTGTCAAACTGAAAGGAGTTTAAGAATATGAAGGCAATAGAGATAAAACCCGGCATTTACTGGGTCGGAGCAATCGACTGGGCGATACGTGATTTCCATGGTTATATAACACCTAATGGGACAACCTATAATAATTATCTTGCTATAGACAAAGAGGTCACCCTTTTTGATACCGTCAAACATGACTTTTCAAAAACCACTATTGATAATATTAAGAGTCTTGTCGACCCTTCAAAGATAAAAAATATCGTGATCAATCATATCGAAAACGATCATGTAACAAGTCTGGCCGATATTATGGCACTTACGCCTGATGCTGCCATTTATATTACCGAAAAAGGCAAGAAAGGATTGGCAAGGTTCTTTGATATATCAAAGTGGAAGATAAACGTGGTCAAGACCGGAGATACTCTGAATATCGGGAAAAGAACCCTGCTCTTTCTCGAAACGCCGATGCTTCACTGGCCGGATTCGATGATGACCTACATCAAAGAAGATAAACTTCTTATCAGCCAGGACGGCTTCGGTCAGCATTTTGCATCTTCTGCACGGTTTGACGACGAGTTTATCACCTGTCATTCGGTATCTGAACTCGATGATGCGATTAAGGACTATTATGCTAATATCCTGATGCCCTTCGGTACATTGATTAAGAACAAGATCGCTGAGATTCAGAAGTTGGGACTTGAAATCGACATGATCGCTCCCGATCACGGGATTATATGGAGGAAAGATCCTTCAAAGATCATCAACATGTATCTCGATATGGCAAACGGCAAAGCTGATTTGAGAGTTGCAATTATTTACGATACTATGTGGCACAGTACGGAACTGATGACCGTGCCCATCATGCAGGGGATCTGGGATGAGGGTGTTGATGTAAAGGTGATAAAGCTGAGGGCTAATCCCAACAGTACGGCAATAAAGGAATTCTGGAAGGCACGGGGGTGCCTTATCGGTTCTCCTACCCTGAACAATTCAATGTTCCCGACTGTTGCGGATTTTCTCGTTTACCTGAAGGGCCTGAGGCCCAGGAACCGGGTTATTGGGGCCTTTGGCAGTTATGGATGGGGGGGTGGTGCAGTCAGAGACATGTATGAGGAATTTAGAAAAATAGGACTTGAATTAATGGAGCCTGGAATTCAGTCACTCTACAGACCATCTGCAGAGGATGAAATTAAATGCTATGAGTTCGGCAGAGAGTTTGCGAAAAAGGTTAAGGAATACCATGCTCAATTTGAATAAATAATATGGAAAAGATATTTTTATAAGTTAAGGAGGGAATATGTCAAAGACAGATAAAAATCTTCAGGAGGCTTTTGCAGGTGAATCACAGGCGAATAGAAAATATCTCGCTTTTGCAAAAAAGGCTGACGCAGAAGGGTATAAACAGGTTGCAAAACTTTTCAGGGCAGCTGCAGAGGCAGAAACTGTCCATGCCCTGAACCATCTGAAGGAACTGGATGGCATCAAAAGCACGAAAGAAAACCTCACAGAGGCAATCAGTGGTGAAACCCATGAGTTCCAGAGTATGTATCCACAGATGATTGCCGATGCTGAGACCGAGGGGGTTAAAGGTGCCCTGAGGAGTTTCAATCTTTCCAATGAAGTAGAAAAGATCCATGCCGGTCTTTACCAAAAAGCCGTTGAACAGCTTGGGAATAATGAAGACGTTGATTATCATGTCTGTCAGATCTGCGGCAACACTGTTGAGGGCGAGCCACCTGACAAATGCCCTGTTTGCGGTGCATTGAAAAAGATGTTTAAGAAGGTTGAGTAAAAATTTATTTTTCTAATACTGAAATATTTCTTCAATCTTGTCATTCTGGCTTGTCCAGAATCCTTCTTCAATAGAATGTTTGAAGAAAGTGCGGCAAGAAGGATTCTCGCCTCGGCGAGTCGCTGAGGTGACCGAACAAGTCGGAATGACAAAAAGGAGCTATTTATGAACCTCTTTAAATACATTTTATTTATTTTTGTAACCTTGTCTTTATTTTCTGTTCATGTGATATCTGCAACCGAAGAGAAAGAAGATGTGATATCTCAGGTCTCATTGAGTCCTCAGACACAAACCTGCATCGGTTGTCACAATATATATACACCCGGGATAGTCAAAGATTGGTTAACGAGCAGACACGCAAAGACAAACCCTTCAGAAGCCATGAAAAAATCTTCTATTGAGAAAAGGATCTCTGCTGAAAGCATTCCCCAGGGTTTGCAGGGATTTGCTGTGGGTTGTTATGAATGTCACAGCCTGAATACCGGCAACCATAAAGACAGCTTTCAGCACATGGGGCAGATGATTAACGTAGTTGTTACCCCCCAGGACTGCAAGACATGCCATCCTACAGAATTCAACCAATTTTCCGGCAGTAAAAAATCATATGCTTATAAAAACCTTATCGAAAATCCTGTTTACCATACACTTGTAAAAACAATTACAGGGGTTAAGCAGGTTACAGATAATAAGATGATTTCAGATACACCAACAGAAATGACGCTGCATGAAACCTGCCTTGGATGTCACGGGACAATAGTTAAAGCAAGCGGGATGAAAAGCATAGACACAAAATTAGGTAGCATCGATATCCCCAATCTTATTAATTGGCCGAACCAGGGGGTGGGAAGGATTAATCCCGACGGAAGTACAGGAGCCTGTACAGCCTGCCATCCACGGCATGGTTTTTTAATCGAAGTTGCAAGAAAACCTTATACCTGCGGCCAGTGTCATCATGAACCTGATGCGCCTGCATGGAATGTGTATGAGGAAAGCAAACACGGCAATATCTATTCATCAAAAGGGAATAGCTGGAATTTCACGAATGTGCCATGGAAAGCAGGAGAAGACTTTAAGTCGCCGACCTGTGCCACCTGCCACAACAGCCTGCTTGTATCACCTGACAATACTGTGATTGCAGAAAGAAGCCACAACTTTGGTTCACGGCTGTGGGTAAGACTTTTCGGACTGATTTACAGCCATCCCCAGCCAAAATCAGGTGATACAACTATTATCAGGAACAAAGACGGGTTGCCATTGCCGGTTACATTTACAGGTGAACCTGCATCAGAGTATCTGATTGATCAATCTGAACAGGAAAATAGACTGCAGACTATGAGCAGGGTCTGCAATAGCTGTCACAGTACAGACTGGATAAATGGTCATTTTACAAAACTTGGAAATACATTAAAGGAAACAAATGCGATGACCCTTGCAGCGACAAAACTTATGTCTGATGTATGGGGAAATGGCATTGAAGACAAGACGAATCCATTTGATGAATCGATTGAGCAGTTGTGGATAAAGCAGTGGCTCTTCTATTCCAATTCAATCCGTTACGCCTCTGCCATGACCGGGGCCCCTGATTATACATCATTCAAAAACGGCTGGTGGCATCTTAATGAAAACCTTCAGAATATGAAGGATTGGACAGAATTCAAAAAAGTAAAAAAGGACAGGTACTGAATGAAAGTCATCGCTTTTCTTGGAAGCCCGAGCAAGGGAGGGAATACCGAACTCCTGCTTAAAGAAACTGTCAGGGCGATCGAAGATTCAGGAATAACTGTAAAGGTTTTCAATCTGAACCTTATGAATATCATGCCATGCCAGAACTGCGGAGGATGTGAGGAAACAGGCACATGTGTCTATGATGATGATATGTCTCAGATCTATGATGCAATACGGTCTGCTGACAGGATCATCCTTGCCTCTCCCGTCTTCTTCTTCAGCCTCAGTGCCCAAACAAAGACTATGATTGACAGATGTCAGGCATTCTGGTGCGAGAAATACCTCCTTAAAAAAACGATACCTGAAGGCCCTTATAAAAGAAAGGGGCTGCTCCTGCTCGTTGCCGGCATGAAAAAAGATATAGGCATAGAATGTTCAGAAGTAACCGCAAAGGCTTTTTTCAGGACTATCAGCGTCCCGGAACACAGGACATTAGGCTATACCGGAGTAGATGCCAAAGGTGAAATATTAAAGCATTCCTCGGCATTAAAAGAGGCGTATGAGGCGGGAAAGGCACTGGTAAAGGTTTAATATTTGAAAGTTATTTTCCATAATTCCTATCTTGAGAGTAACACAGGTGTAGGTTGACACCTTTCTCCACCTTCCAATATACTTAAAGTAAGAAAGTAAGGAGGTAAACATATGCCTGCGGTAAAGATTGGTCCGAAGCACCAGATTACTATACCTAAGGAGGTTTTTGATTCCCTCAATCTGGAAGCGGGTGATTTTCTTGACACCCATGTTAAAGATAATGTTATTGTCCTTATCCCCAAGAAATTAGTTCCCAAAAACCAGGAATGGTTCTGGACTAAGGAATGGCAGGAAATGGAAAAAGAGGCAGACGATGCTATAGCAAAAGGTCAAACCATAGGGCCATTCTCAAAGGCGTCTGATGCAATCAAGGCACTGAAAAAGTGAAGCTCGCCTTCACGAAACCTTTTAAGCGGGACTATAAAGGGCTTCCTGAAAACATACAGGAACTGATAGATAAACAGATTTTTCACCTTTTGGAAAATCCCAGCCATCCTTCGCTCCAAATTAAAAAGATGGAAAGCCGACAAGCTATATGGGAAGCAAGAATCACCAAGGGATATCGCATGACCTTTCAGATCGTTGGGGATGCCTACCTTCTCAGAAGAGTTGGAACACATTCTATCCTGAAAAAGCCATAGCATTTTTATTTCTTTCAACCTCTTCCTTCTTCTCTCATAGTCATTCCGGTCTTTCCCAATTAATTGGGATGTGTCCCGAATAGCGCAATTTTTAATTGGCGCGATCCTCGATCCTGATCCTGATCCTTAATTAAATGTTGACAAAATTACTAAAATGGATGATACTTCTTTATAGTTCAACTAAAATGGAGGCGTATCCATGAAACAGACGATAAGCCGGTTACTTAAGATCAAGCTTCCGAAAGAGCAGTCTGCCTTCCTGTGGGGACCGAGGAAGACAGGCAAGACCACGTTCCTCAGGGCCGCCTTCCCGGACAGCCTGAGCTATGATTTGCTTCAGACCAACCTTTTCTTTGAATTCGTCAAGCGCCCCTTCCTGCTGCGGGAGCAGCTTCTTGCGGCAGACCCAAAGCATTTGAGGGAGCCGGTCATCATCGACGAGGTGCAGAAGGTGCCTCAGCTGCTCGATGAAATTCACTGGCTTATCGAGAACAAAGGCCTGCGGTTCATCCTGTGCGGCTCCAGCGCAAGGAAATTGAAACGGGGAAAGGCGAATCTGCTTGGAGGCCGTGCCTGGCGTTACGAGATGCACCCGCTTGTCTCGGCAGAGATGTCTGATCTGGATCTGCTCAGAGCGCTCAACCGGGGAATGATACCAATGCACTACATGCAGGAGGAATACCGCAAGTCGCTGCAGGCTTATGTTCAGGATTATCTCAAAGAGGAAGTGTTCGATGAGGGATTGACCCGGAATATCCCTGCCTTTTCGCGGTTCTTCGATGCCATGGGATACTCACACGGAGAATTGACTAACTATGCGAACATCGCCAGGGACTGCGGCATAGATGCGAAGACCGTTAAGGAGTATTACCAGATCCTTGTTGATACATTGCTTGGCACGATGATCGAGCCGTACAAAAAACGGCAGGACCGTAATGTGATAATCAGGGCCGGCAAGTTTTATCTGTTCGATGTCGGTGTTGCCGGGGCCATTACCCGCCGCCAGATTCCTCAGGAAAAAGGTGAACAGTTTGGAAAGGCCATCGAACATTTCGTCCTGATGGAAATACTTGCCCATCGTGCATATAGGGATCTGGACTACAACGTGAATTTCTGGCGAACAAAGTCAGGATTAGAAGTGGATTTTATTTTAGGTCAGGGTGAAGTGGCTATCGAAGTAAAAGGGACAAGCCGGATCGATAACGCAGACCTGCGTCCACTCAAGTCGTTTATCCAAGAGTATCGTCCCGCAAAAGCGTTTGTCGTCTGCAATGAACGCGCTCCTCGGATACATGAGGATATTCGTATTTTGCCGTGGCGTGATTTTCTGAAAATGCTATGGAATGGAGAAGTGATATTGTGAAGGCTCCGAGCGATCAGTCCTATAATTGCGCTTCATGACCCTCTCCAGGCCATTCAAACATCCAGCGGTTGAATCGTTTTTTTGCCCTCACCACTTACTCTTATTTTCATGTCATATAATTCAGTCAGTGTACCAATGGTGATGGTTTCTGCGGGTTCAAGTTTGTAACTTGAACCTGAATATTTTGCATTTCATAAAACCACTGATTCAATGACAATATCGCTATTTGGGTTGGCAGATGACCATACCCAGTCTTCTGGTTTTTTCACATATTGCCTGCGAACTGGATTTTCACTGATATCTACAGCGCAAACTACGAATAAGCGTCATTCCGCTGCGAAGTTGCGGAATGACGCTTATTCGTAGTACTTATTACGAAAATTATTCTTCTACTAACCCACACTTCTTTTTCATAATTTAACCGGCAGTAGATAGTGGAAATTTCCATCTCCAACAGTTTTACTCAATTGCTCTATAACACGATCGGCGTTATCATTCGGGCCAGCTATATATAGTGGCTTCCCATCTTTTCCGAATTCGATATTATAGGGAAGATCTGCCTCAGATGGTGCGCCAAGAGTAAACCGTGATAATCTAAAGTCTTTCTGAGGTTCGAATCCCAGTTTTCTGGCATATTCGATAGCGCCATACACAATCCGATTAGCCAACACAGGATCACAGGTAATAAGGGAAGACTCTCCAACCATTCTGAGTTTTAGCTTCTCATACTCTTCCAGAGGGATATTTGCATTACAAAATGTATTCTTAAGGCCAAGACAGTATATGTCTACTAAAAAAACGCCTATAATGAATTCGTTATTGGGTTGCTTACGTGACAGCAAGATATGTGCTAATCCCTTTTCCTGCCAGTCCTGATTCAATAGACACTCATAGATAGAGAATTGTTCGGCCCTCTTAATAAGTCCCGTTTTGTATGAATGACTATCAAGGCCGAAGTTAGTCAAGGCATTCGACTTCTTCTTCCTTTCATTATCTTTTCTTCTTTTTTTCAGTAAAGCTTTTTGCCTTCTTTTCTCATCTTGTGCCATTTCTTTCTCCGACTTCAATAATCCAACTGGTCTATTTAGAACTCCACATTCCTTGTTGTAACCCACACAATTATATCATGGCCGGGGGTGTTTTAGTTCAGTACAAAATGGGCGTATAAATCTTGCAGGACTATTTCTTTCTATGTAAACGCATGTGTTAAGAGAAACATAATCTGACATGTCTGAAATGGCAAATTTTATCTATTACACATTAGCCCAGCCGTTATTAGCCTATCGCTCTTTTCATCGATCCTTTTGTTACTCCTTCTCTTCCTTTCCCCCTTTGGCTTCCTCTTTATCCTCTTCCTTTTCCTTCTCCTTCTTCTTCTCCATCGATTCTGATATTTCAGTGAGACGTTTTACGACGAGATGATTTATGGTGCCTTCCGGATATGTACCGTCATCCCCAAGTTCGCCAACCTGCATACCTGTCATTATCTCTAAGCCTTCATCCGCTTTCCGGATCGGATAGATCGAAAACTCTCCTTTCCTGACAGCTTCTACTACATCAGTTTTAAGCATCAGATGTTTTATATTTCTCGCTGGAATTATTACACCGTGATTTCCGTTAAGTCCGATTAGCCTGCACAGGTCAAAAAAGCCCTCTATCTTTTCATTAATGCCTCCGACTGGCTGGACATCTCCGTTCTGATCCATTGAGCCGGTCACTGCAATGGTCTGTTTCAGCGGCACCCCTGCAATACTGCTCAGGAGAGCATAAAGCTCGGCGCATGAAGCGCTGTCACCCTCAACCATGTCATAGAGCTGCTCGAATGTAATCGATGCAGTTAAACTGATCGGTTTTTTGGCAGCGTATCTGCTTCCCAGATAGTTTGTAATGATGAGGATGGCTTTCTCATGTATCTTGCCGCTCATCTTTGTTTCTCTCTCGATATTCACAACACCTGCTTTTCCGGCATATGTCCTTGCAGTTATCCTTGAAGGTTTTCCAAAACTGTAATCACCCAGATCAAGCACTGCAAGGCCATTTATCTGTCCAACCTTCTCTCCTGCTGTTTCAATAATTATCGTTCCATCAAGGATTATCTCTCTCAGGCGGTCTTCGATCTTGCTTATTCTATACACTTTTTCGTCTATAGCCGTCTGAACATTCTTATCAGTGACAAAAGCACTGTTAGCCTTTGATGCCCAGTAACTCGCTTCCCTGAGGACATCGGCGATTTCGTTGAACTTGGTGGATAATTTATTCTGATTCTCTGCAAGTCTTGAGCTGAACTCAACCACCTTTGCAACCCCGGTTCTGTCAAAGGATAGCAGTTTTTCCTCCCTGCAGGTATTAGCGATGAAAGAAGCATATTTTTGGGTATTCTCATCGGTCCTGTTCATCCTGCTGTCAAAATCAGCCTTTACTTTAAAGAGTTCCCTGTATTCCTCATCGAGGTTATAGAGAAGATAATAAAGATATGGATTACCTATAAGAATAACCTTTATATCAAGGGGTATTGCTTCCGGTTTAATGGTTGCAGTAGATATTAATCTGTACTGCTCCCAGACATCCTCTATTTTCACCTCCTTGTTCCTGATAGCGCGCTTCATTGCGTCATACGCAAATAAATTCCTTAAGAGGTCAAGTGCATTGATTACTATGTAACCGCCATTTGCCTTATGTAATGAGCCTGCCTTGATCATTGAAAAATCTGTCATTGCAATGCCATATTGTATTTTATGTTCAACTCTCCCGAAGAGATTATAATATGTAGGGTTGCTTTCGAAAATACAGGGAGCGCCTTTGCAATCCTTATTGTTCACAAGAACATTTATTATATACCTCGTGAATGCAGGTTCCGCTCTCGGGATTTTCATTAGGGATAATTGAGGTGGCTGTTCTTCCTGCATCTTAAAATCATCAAGGTGATCAAGGACGTCTTCCTTTGCGTCATCGAGATATATTGTGATTTTCTCATTATCCTGATATTTATTCTTCAGTTCATCAATAAGGGGTCCTACAGCAGCGAGGGCCGCATCTTTTTCGAGTTTTCCCATCGCCTCCTTGACCATTTTCTCACCTTCCCGAACTACCCGCACTGCATCATTCAGCTTCTCCTGCAGTGTCCTGCCTATCTCATCGATCTTTTTCCTTGTTTTCTCATCAAGCGCCTCGTACTCCTCCTCTGTCAGAGGTTCTCCGGTCTTTTTTACCGGGACTATTATCAGCCCGCTGACTGTTTTTCTTACTGAAAACCCTTTCTCCTGGGCTTCCTGGTCAAGGCCGGCAAAAAGTTCTCTCTGCTTTTTCTGAGATTCCTCTATGATCTTGTTTTTCTGTTTCTCATACTCCTTGGATTCAAAAACCTTGGGGATCTCGACCTTTAATATCTTGATAACTTCTTCCATGTCTTTCTGGAGGGCTGTCGCCCTTCCGGGATCGAGAGAGACTGCTATCGGCATATCAGGGTCTTTGAAATTGTAGACGTAGCACCAATCTCCCGGCACAGGCTCATTCATGGCCTTCTGGGAAAGAAATGATCTTACTGTAGTCATTTTACCGGTGCCATGTTCGCCGAGAAGGAATATATTAAAACCTGTACTTTCAAGGCCCAAACCAAAATCAAGGGAATGGAGAGCCCTCTCCTGTCCTATGGTCTCCCTGGAATCCGGCAGATCATTCGTTGTATTGAAAGAAAACATATCAGGGTCACAAAATTTATAAAGCTGGTCGAAACGCAATTTATCGGACATGTGTTACCTCCACGTCATTAAAAGTAATTGGTACAAGTATAAAATAATTCTCGTCGCTTGTCACTGTTTTGCTTTTTGCTGTTTTCTCTTTACGCTTTACCCTAAAAATGCATTTGAAAAGTGCAGATGTTGTGAGAAAAATTATTTTTCGATACCTTAGTGTACCTTGAACTATTGGTTTATGGAATATTTTTATGCATACACGTTAAGAGATATTTTTAATAAATTCATCGAGTTAAATAATTTTTCGAACAATGTTTGCACTTTTCGGGTTTACGATTTACTCTTTACTGCTTTTTATGCCCTTGGATGGTATTTTGAGTAAACCTGTTTCATTCTGTCAGTTGTAACCTTGGTATAAATCTGAGTTGATGATATATCGGAGTGTCCGAGCATTTTTTGCAATGACCTGAGGTCAGCCCCTCCTTCAAGCAGATGGGTTGCAAAGGAATGCCGCATGGTATGCGGCGAAATCTCGATGCCGAGTTCCCTCCCGCATTTTTTTATCGTCTGCCATAAACGCTGCCTCGTCATCGGTTTCCCTCTGTTTGTAACAAAAATATAAGGAGACCGTTTCTTTTTCAGTATCTCCAGCCTTTGCAGGCTTATATATTTCTTCATTCTTTCGATTGATCTCAGATTGACAGGCACAATCCTTTCCTTTGAGCCCTTCCCTAAAACACGCAAAAAGCCTGCTTCGAAATTAATATCCTCAAGCTTAAGCGATATCAGCTCACTGACACGCAACCCGGAAGAATACAACAGTTCAAACATTACAAAATCTCTTATTGCATTAGGATGATCCAAAACAGGATACTTGCCTGATTCAAGGAGCGATTTGATTTCAGAAATGGTTAATGCCTTCGGAAGCCTTTCCCATTTCTTTGGCGCCTGGAGGTTTTCTGATGGATCTTCTTTGATAATATTTTCAATAATCAGGTATTTGCACAGACCGCGGATTGAAGAGATGAACCTGCATATGCTCGCTATGGAATATCCTTCATCCCTCAGCCTTTCTATAAAATCAACAATACCAGCCTTTGAAAATGATTCAAAACCTTTATCATTTGATGACAGGAAACCCTGGAATTTTCTGAGATCGAGCCTGTATGATTCGACTGTATTCTTAGACAGCCCTTTTTCGGCTGAGAGATAGCTCAGAAATTCATTCAGGAGATCCATATATTCCTTCCATGTCCCCGGTATAACTACCGTCTGCTTCATAAATAAATAATGGCTTTTCAACCTTCAATCCTGTCCTTCCTCCTTTTACAGCCTCAAGCAAGACCATCTTTGCCTCTGACAACATATGAGAATGGACGAATCTCAGTCTCTTGGGCTCAATTTCCCTTTTTTTTAACATGGTCATAAGTTCTGACAGCCTGCCCGGGTGATATATAATGGCAAAGCGTCCTTTGGATCTCAAGAGGAAAGCTGCTGCATCAATAAGTTTTTCGAGACTAAGTTTTATCTCATGACGCGCTATTGACCTTTCTTCAGCAATATTAAGACGGCCGCTCTCAACCTTTCTGAATGGGGGATTCGATACAACAAGGTCATAAGAGCATGGAGCATGGTATGATTCCGGGATCTCTCTCACATCACATTGCATCACATTGATTCTGTTCTGGAGATTGTTCAGGACAATATTTTTCTCAGCCATCCTGAAGAGTGTATCCTGGATCTCAAATAGCGCTATGCGTGCTTCGTGATATTTCTTTGCCAGAAGAATTCCTACAATGCCGGAGCCGGCACCGAGGTCTGCAATGGCGGAAACCTTCCGCAGGTTCACAAAATCATACAGAAGAAGAGCATCTACTGAAAAACGGTATCCTGTTTTCGACTGATACAATTTAATATTACGGATACTGTCAAGCGTGACATCCATACTATGTGGGCGGAGAGTTACAGATCTTTTCCTGGATTAGCAAGAATACCTTTTTCATGAAGAAGAGATATAAATATGTCTACAATGTGAGGATCGAACTGTATTCCAGAGAATTTATTCAACTCTTTTACGGCCTCGTCTATTGATAGTGCTTTCCTGTATGGCCTGGTAGTCGTCATGGCCCCGAACGCATCTGCAACAGCAATTATCCTCGCGCCAAGTGGAATTGTCTCACCTTTCAGGCCGTCAGGATAACCTGAACCGTCATAGCACTCATGGTGATGTTTTATTATTTCCCTGGTGTCTTTTATCGGCTCAATTGAATCAAGGATCTTTGCACCATTCAAAGGATGCTTCTTGATGACATCCATTTCTTCATCAGAAAGCTTACCTGCCTTCATTAGGATGTGATCAGGAACGCATATTTTGCCTAAATCATGCAAGAGAGCTGCTTTTCTGATGTTTTCTATATCATTATCATAAAGGTTTAACTTCCTGGCAATCTCGACAGAATAGTCTGCAATATCTTTCATATGCTTATCAGTATATAAGTCCCTTGCCTCCACCACACCAGAGAGGGTAACGATCATGGATAGATAAGACTGCTCAATCTTTTCATAGAGACGGGCATTTTCGATTGCAGCTGCAGCCTGGCCGCTCAAAACGGAAACGAGTTCAACTTCTGAGGGAGTGAATGGATGTTCGCTGCCGATTCTATCTAAATAGATAATCCCAATACACTTGCCGCGAATGGTAAGAGGCATGTATATGCTTGAAAACATATCCTCAATTATTGCTATCTCATCAAAACCTGCGGGCGGTTTACCTTCCGGTGTTATAAACAATGATTTTTTTTCTTTTACAATGCGCTTCATTATCTTATCCCCGAATCTCTCCTGGAAGTTTCTGAGAAAATCGGGTGATGTGCCATAATCCTCTTCCATAGAAATATTGCCTGTTGCTTCATCGATCAGACACAAAAACGCTCTGTCAGCATGTGTTTCCCTCACTGCAATTTCGATAATTGATTTAAAGAGTCTTTTAGGATCAATCTCGCTGATAATCTCCTTACTCACCTCAAAAAGAGGCATAAGTGTTCTCATCCTTATATTTTCTCTGAGCAATCTTGTCTTTTCCAGCGCCTCAGCAACAGCTGTTCCAAGTTCTATTGGTGTAAACGGCTTCAATATAAAGCCCTGAGCGCCCAACCGCAGAGCGTTAATGGCGATATCAAGTGTGCCATGTCCTGTAATAACAATGATAGGGATCTCCTTATTCGAAGTCCTTACCTGTCTGATAATATCAAGACCGCTAATCTCCGGCATCTTAATGTCTGTTAAAAGAAGGTCAAATTTTTCATTTTTGACGAGTTGAATGCCTGCGTTTCCATCTGATATGGCTTTAACATCATAATTTATCTTTGACAGTATGTCTCTGGAAAGCTGTAGGATAAATTCCTCGTCATCGATTACAAGTATCTTCTCTTTTTGCATGAACCAAGCGTCTCCTCTATCAGGAATTCAATTTCCCAGACATATTAATTTGACACATTTAATTACAAGAATGCAATTGATTAAGATGAAATGAACTACCCCGCAGTCCCGAAGGCTTTCGGGACGAGGTATCTTAAATCTCCCCCCTCAAGGGGGAGGGAATAACTGGAATTCCCGAAGCTCAGCTTCGGGAATTCTTTAATTAAAAGATGTTGTAACACAATAAAAAAAGGCCATGTATTCCCATGGCCTTTTTTTATTAATATGCAATTACTTTATGTTTTATCTGAATTTCTCTGCTATCTGTACTCTCGCTACCGCCCTCTCAAGTGAAGACGAAGACCGTGCAAAATCGAACTCTTCTGCCTTTTTGAGTCTTTCTTCTGCCCTCTTCATCGCGGCCTTTGCCCTATCGGGATCTATGTCCTCAGATTTCTCTGCACTGTCAGCAAGTACCATAACCCTGTCGGGACCAACCTCAGCATATCCCCAGTTCACAAAGACATATTTTGTTGCAGTGCCTTTCTTATAAGCAAGCATTCCGACTTTAAGGGTTGTGAAGAAAGGCACATGGCCCGGAAGAACTCCAAAATCTCCTTCACTTCCGGTGCATGTCACTTCTTCAACATCTTCACTCAAAATAAGGCCGTAAGGTGTAACGATATCAAGTTTTAATTTACTTTCCTTCTCCATAAATTATTCTCCTGCCTTAGCCTTTATTTCTTTATGCCTGTCTGCTCCATCCAAGTTTCTTGGCCTTTTCCTCAACCTCTTCAATTGGCCCAACCATATAGAATGCCTGCTCAGGCACGTCATCATATTGTCCTGCGATGATAGCCTTAAATCCTTTTATGGTATCAGCGGTTTTAACGTATTTTCCGGCTTGACCTGTAAATGTTTCTGCGACATGGAACGGCTGGCTCAGGAACCTCTGAAGTTTCCTTGCCCTTGCAACGAGCATCTTATCGTCTTCCGAAAGTTCCTCGATACCGAGAATCGCGATGATGTCCTGAAGCTCCTTGTATCTCTGAAGAGTTTTCTGAACACTCCTTGCGACGGCGTAATGCTCATCGCCGATGACCTTTGGGTCAAGAATTCTCGATGTAGAATCCAACGGGTCAACCGCAGGATAAATACCGAGCTCTGAAATCTGTCTTGAAAGAACGACAGTTCCGTCAAGATGCGTAAATGCTGTCGCAACCGCAGGGTCAGTAAGGTCATCTGCAGGAACGTAGATTGCCTGCATGGATGTGATAGCGCCCTTCTTTGTGGTGGTAATCCTCTCCTGGAGCGCCCCCATATCTGTTCCGAGAGTCGGCTGATAACCGACCGCTGATGGCATTCTGCCAAGGAGTGCTGAAACCTCAGCCCAGGCGAGTGTATATCTAAAGATATTATCAATGAATAAGAGAACGTCCTGTCCCTGGTCTCTGAAGTATTCAGCACAGGTCAATGCGCTCAATCCTACGTTTGCCCTTGCTCCGGGCGGCTCGTTCATCTGACCATAAATAAGGGCTGCTTTCGGCAAAACGCCTGAGTGTTTCATTTCAAGGTACAGGTCATTTCCTTCTCTTGTTCTCTCGCCGACGCCTGCGAAAACCGAGATACCACCGTGGACCATGGCGATATTGTTGATCATCTCCATGATAATAACGGTCTTGCCGACTCCGGCACCACCGAACATTCCCATTTTACCGCCTCTGACGAACGGGATAAGAAGGTCAAAGACTTTAACGCCTGTCTCAAATGCCTGTGTTGTAGCCTCCTGTTCAATAAAGTCAGGCGCTAACCTGTGAATAGGCATCCTCTCTGTTGTCTCTATCGGTCCCAATTCATCAATGGGGTCACCCACGACGTTTATAATCCTTCCTAATGATGACTTCCCGACAGGAACGGTTATAGGCTGACCGGTATCTACAACCTTCATGCCTCTTACGAGGCCGTCTGTCGGTCCCATAGCAATGGTCCTTACCTTATTTTCACCAAGATGAATAGCGGTCTCCAGGGTAATATGAATCTCCGGGACACCCTTTGATGGGTCACCCGCATAATCAACCTTAATCGCATCTTTAATCTTTGGAAGTGCTTTCTCAAATTCTACGTCTACGACTGCACCTATTACCTGTGATACTTTTCCTTCGTTCATAATGAACCCCCTCAACTATATTAAAATTCGTTAATCCTTTATTCTCTAATCCTTCAATGCCTCAACACCGCCGACAATATCCATCAGCTCTTTTGTGATGGATGCCTGCCTGACCTTGTTGGCAAGGAGTGTTACTTTTGTGATAAGTTCAGAACAGTTCTTTGTTGCATTTTCCATAGCAGCCATCCTCGCAGCTTCTTCTGCAGCCGATGATTCAAGCAATGCCCTGTAAACCTGTATTTCAATGTATTTCGGAAGTAATCTTTCGAATATTGCAGCACGCGAAGGTTCATAGAGGTAATCCGCTGTCATTGATGCCTCTTTTTGAGCCTCTTCCCCCTCTATCACACCAACAGGCAGAAGTCTCATTATGGTAACTTTCTGGGCAATCATTGATTTAAACTCATTGTAGATGACAACAACTTCATCAAAGGTCTCTGAGGTATAACCCTCAGTCAGGTTACCTGCTATCTCCTGAGCATTGGCGTAAGATATTCTTCCGGATAACCCGTGCCAAGAGTTTCTCATCGGTATGCTTCTTCTGCGGAAAAAGTCACGGGCCTTTCTTCCGGCAACGCTAAGGGTGAACTCAATATTCTCTTTCTTTAATTCATTAATATATTTATTCGCAGCCTTAAGTATGTTCGTGTTAAAAGCGCCACAAAGACCCTTATCGGATGTGATCACCAGAACTCCCACATTCTTCTTCATCCTCAACGCAAGGAGAGGATGTATCTCGCGTTCTGCAACCTTAGCGAGATCATTCAGGACTGTTACCATCCTTGAAGCATAAGGCCTTAAGTTCAGCATCCTGTCCTGAACCTTCCGCATTTTTGATGCGGCCACCATTTTCATGGCAGCAGTAATCTTCTTGGTACTCTGGATTGCTTTTAATCTTTTTCTTATATCCCTTAAAGTTGGCATTTATCCTCTCCTATCAAAACTGGTTATGCAGAGAAGGTTTTCTTGAATGCTGTGATCGCCTCGTTAAGCTTTGCTTTAAGGTCATCATCCAGTGCCTTCTTTTCCATGATCTCTTTCTTCAGCGCCTGTTTTTCAGCCCTGATATATCTCATAAACGCTTCCTCAAAGGTTCTTATTGAATCAACCGGGACATCATCGAGAAAGCCCTGGGTTCCTGCATAAATAACAATGATCTGATCATCAACCGACATCGGGACAAATTGGTCCTGCTTCAGAAGCTCGACCATCCTTCTCCCTCTCTCGATCTGGGCAAGTGTTGCCTTATCAAGGTCTGATGCAAACTGCGCAAATGCAGCAAGCTCTCTGTACTGCGCAAGGTCAAGCCTGAGCATACCGGCAACCTGTTTCATTGCCTTGATCTGGGCAGCGCCGCCGACACGGCTGACCGAAAGACCGGCGTTAACAGCAGGTCTTATACCGGCGTAGAAGAGTTCGGGCTCAAGATAGATCTGACCGTCTGTGATGGAAATAACGTTTGTTGGGATAAAACCGGAAACGTCACCAGCCTGTGTCTCGATAACCGGGACAGCTGTAAGTGATCCGGCGCCCATTGCATCACTCATCTTTGCTGCTCTTTCGAGGAGCCTTGAATGGAGGTAGAAGACGTCACCGGGATATGCCTCACGTGAAGGAGGACGCCTCAGTATCAGGGAAAGCTGTCTGTATGCCTGAGCCTGCTTGGTAAGGTCATCATATGCAATAAAGGCATGCTTGCCGTTATCCCTGAAATATTCACCCATTGTACAACCT
>Ga0315278_10000321_pt1 | contig 42747 bp, 45 predicted proteins | sample YL17G06_0_MG_FD_203880 | JGI IMG/M metagenome (GOLD analysis project Ga0315278, IMG submission 203880) | Sediment microbial communities from Yellowstone Lake, YNP, Wyoming, USA - YL17G06_0 | ecosystem: Environmental > Aquatic > Freshwater > Lake > Sediment | place: USA: Wyoming | collected... | reverse complement strand
CTCTCCCATGAGATTATGATACATACAACCACCCATGCAAATGGGCAATACCTTACATTTTAAACAGTCTTCGATCTCGAACGGGTTCCAATCCATCCAGCCAGCCAACGCTGTATAATCCGTATAAACAACCTCCCCGTCTTCTTTAATATACCCCACCCTATTCTTATCGGCCCGGCCCAGGTTGCACCAGCATTTCAAAATATTGGCCTGAGGATCGATAACCTGTAAACTCAATGTATTGGCCCCACAAAATGTCCTCAGGGTAGATAATTTATCAGTCCCCATTTTAAACCCCTTTTGCAGTGCATAAAAAAGTATACCGGGTTCTAATCGCGAAAATGCTTGGTTGGTATAAACATTGCAAGAGCAAAAATTCTTTACCTCTTTCACTTCCGTTACCATGCAGGGAGCAAAAACCAGGTTGTCCTTATCTTTAAAAACTTCATCCAGGTGATCGATCAGATTGAAGATACCGTCATAATTATCCTTGTTGATATTTGAGCGCAGGGTAATTTTCAACCCGCTGTTTACGGCCGTAACAAGATTGGCCATTATCCGGTCATAGGTTTTCCCACCGCCCGGTGTATACCTCAACTGATCGTGGTATTCCCGGCAGCCGTCCAGCGTGACTTGTAATTTGTCTATCCCACACTGTTTTAAAAGTTCACAGGCATCCGCAATCAGCATGTAACCGTTGGTTGCCATAATGCATCGATACGGGATATTCATATTTTTAGCTTCATTGAGAAAAAAAGAGTTCAGTTCTTCGACAGTATCCAGGACAAGTAAAGGTTCCCCGCCAGTCCAACTAACCGACGCACTCTGGCTGCGTTCAATTTTTTTAAGATAAAATTTTTTCAGGGCGTCGATGGTGGGGCGGTCCATGGCGGCTTTATCCCTATCGACTTAACAATAGCGGCATTCCAGGGGGCAATGCAGCGTCGGCGCAATAACCAGCGCGATCCCCTCAGAGTTAAACCGGCTGATATTGTTCCTTAATTTCAGGATTTTTAGCTCGTCCATATCATCGTCTACCAGGAACCGTCCTTTTACAAGGGTGTCTTTCAGTGTGTTAGCGCCGCCGCTGCCGGCGTTGCCTTTATTCTCAAGGATATCCTTTACCTGCCGGTATTGCTCCTCATTGAAAACATAAAACCCATTGGAAACGGCATTATAACCGATGTAGATATTATCCGGCTCATAATGGACGAAGATATTATAGTTTGACGGTTTCATGGACTCTCCTCAGGAAGTGCAATGCATAGCCTGTTAAGCGTTTTGAACTAACCTTATTTTCAAGCATCATCTACAATAACAAAAAAGAAAAAATTTGTCAATGCCAAAAAAAAATATTTCCTGGAAATTTTTTTATTTTTTTCACTTTACTTTTCTATTTTTTTATATATAATGTATTCTTCTTCAATTAAAGTAAGGTACATCGGTTTAGGGAAATAATGATGAGTCGTAAGGATTTGAAAGAAATGAGTCAATCGGGCCAGGGAATAGGGAGAAAACCGATTTTATCCCGGCAGGATTGCTTTCGACAGTCTCACAATTCCCTGTTTTATCCTCTCGAACTGCCGATGCAAAAGGGAGAAACGGGAACTTATCCTTTAGCGAAATCGATTGACAGCTCCAATTTATGTTCCGGCTTGCTCCCGGTAATGACAATAGTTCCTTCTACCGTTGACGCGCTCCGGAAATTCTCGAGACAAAGACTCATTCTTATAATTGTTGCCTTAATGAACCGGCGCGGGATTTCCGCGCATGCCCATATAAGGATTTTCCAGTGGCGCGAGAGTCCCGTGCATGTGCAAGAGGTCTCCGTGCATGTGCGCGAGGCTTCCGTGCATGTGCGCGAGGTGTCCGTGCATGTGCGCGAGGCTTCCGTGCATGTGCACGAGGTGTCCGTGCATGTGCGCGAGGTCTCCGTGCATGTGCACGAGGCTTCCGTGCATGTGCGCGAGGTCTCCGTGCATGTGCGCGAGGTGTCCGTGCATGTGCGCGAGGTGTCCGTGCATGTGCACGAGGTCTCCGTGCATGTACCTAAAAGCCTTATGCAGCGTGAAAAAACGGTAATTTTTCCCGTAAGCATCCCGTTTTATGAAGATGTACCCATCATTGGTATAAAACAATTTAAACTCTATAAATCAACTTAAGGAGATAACAATGGAAGAAAAAAAAATTTCAACAAGTATTACCGAAGACGACAATACGGAAATCAAAAGGAGGAGAATATCAAACTCTTATGCCCAGTGGATTAAGAGATCGAACAACATGATTTCCGGGATCAATGAACATCAACAGGCATTATCCGCCAATGGGGTTAATGATCTCAGCGCCCAGGCCATTGAAACACTGATCGGAGAATGTAAGACCATTGAAAATGGACAGGAGATTCTCAAAGGTAAGTTGAAAGAGCAAACACAAGCCCTGGAGAGAAAAGTTAGTGAATTAAAAGACCTTTTCAGTAAGAATCGCTTGATTATCAAAGCGACATTACCCCGGGAACGTTGGGTCGATTTCGGTATTTGGGCAAAAAGATAATCCGTTTGGAAATTCGCCGGGACAGCAGGATAGGCAGGTAGAAAGGCGCGAAAAGATTTTTCCTTTTTATCCTGTCTATCCTGTTCACCCGGTTTCATCACCATATTAGCGCAGTGGCTCGAGCCTGACGGTGTTTAAAATGGTATATTATGGTACAGTCCTATAAATAGAAACCCCACGCAGTGGGGCGGAAAGTGTTCAGAACTGAATCGTATGGTACAGTCCTACAAATAGAAACCCCCAGTAGGATAAAAAAAAATTTTCTTCTACACGTTGCAAAGATTTTTTTTTTAATTTAAAATATACCTGGCGTTCGGCAAGTTGTTTTAAAACGTACGCCGGAAGCGAGGTAGATTATGAGAGAAATACGTGGATATAAGGCGATGATACGTTGGCTCACGGTTGTTTTTTTCCTGCTTGTTCCCGGCATTTTAGAGAAAATGTGGGCGCAGGAAGAAGATGTATTGAAAAAACTGCTGGATACCCGGATCGATACCGCGGCAAAATATACCCAGAGCATCAGTGAAGCCCCGGCGTCGGTCACCATTATCACCTCGGAAGATATCGATCGGTTCGGCTATAGGACCATCGACGAAGCCTTAATGCAAGTAAAAGGGTTCTACATCACCAATGACCGCAACTATGTTTATGCGGGCGTACGGGGGTTCAGCCGGCCCAGCGATTATAACATCAGGATTTTAATATTGATAAACGGCAATTCCACCACCGATAATATCTGGGGATCATCGGATATCGGGAATGAACTGGGGCTGCACATAGATGCCGTCGAGCGCATCGAAATCGTCAGGGGACCGGCTTCGGCGCTCTACGGGACCAATGCCATGCTGGCCGTCATCAATATTATTACCAAAGACGGGAAAATGGCCGACGGTTTAAAAATAAGCGTGGAACCCGGGAGTTACGGGAAAATCCAGGGCGGAATCTGCTTTGGCAAGGAAATGAAAAATGGCCTGGATGTCCTGGTCTCAGGATTTATCGGGGATATTAAAGGCCAGGACCTGTATTTTAAAGAATTCGATGCGCCGGAAACCAATAACGGCATCGCCAGGGGACTGGATTGGGAACGGTACTATGGAATTTTCGCCGGGTTTAAATATAAAGATTTTTCCCTGCAAGGGCGTATCGGTTCACGTAAGAAGGGCATCCCCACCGCTTCCTATATCACGGCCTTTAACGATAACCGGTGTAAGACCCTTGACGCCCGGAGTTTTATCGAATTCAAGTATAATGGGAAAATCGGTTACAGTAAAAAGATCATGGTGCGCGGTTATTTTAACGATTATTTATACCGCAGCTCGTTTCCCACCGATTACCCGGATTATAAAGCGCTCTGGGAAGATAAATCCATCGGGCGGTGGCTCGGCATCGAGACACAGTTTAACTGGGACATCCGGCCCGATAACCACCTGGTGGCCGGGGTAGAATACAGGAACCATTTTCGCGCCGCCTACCGCACCTGGGATGAAAGCGGGACCTTGTTCGACCGGGACTTTCCTTACCGGGAATACGCCTTTTATATCCAGGATGAATACCAGCTCCTGCGCAATGTGGCCTTCACCTTCGGCCTCAGGTATGATAAACATTCCGATTGGGGCGCCTCCCTGACCCCAAGGACCGCCCTGGTATATAACCCTTCCGGGTCCACTACTATTAAATTTCTCTACGGCAATGCCTATCGCGCCCCCAGTATCTATGAGATTCATTATGAAGCGGAAGATGAGGCCAAAGGGAATCCATCCCTGGAACCTGAAAAAATAAATACCTTTGAGGCGGTGCTGGAACAGTGGATCGGGAAGCATATATTCGCTGCGCTTTCGCTGTACAGTTTCGAAATGAAAGGACTGATCGAACAGAGAGAAGACCCGGCGGATGGGTTAATGCAATTCCAAAATATTGAAAAAGTAAGGGGAACCGGTATTGAAATGGGCCTGGAGGCCCGGCTGAAAAACGGCTTCAAAGGGTATATGAATTGCACCTATCAACGCAGTAAGGATGCCCTCCTGGAGCAACGGCTTAGCAATTCCCCTTCATTTATCTTCAAATTGGGGGTTTCGGTCCCGTTATGCAAACATTTCTTTGCCTCCCTGGAAACATTTTATGAATCCGGTCGTAAGACCGTCTACGATACCTGGACAAAACCTTATTTATTAACCAATATTCACCTGTTTTCCAGGGAGTTGTTCAAGCGCTTGAGCGTTTCCTTGCAGGTGAGGAATTTATTCGATGTAAAATATTGGACGCCCGGCGGTTTTGAACATGTCCAGCCGGCGCTGCTCCAGAACGGCCGCAATTTTTCTTTAAAAGTGGAATACATTATAAATAAATGAGAGCAATTAAAAGGATAAAACCGGTTGGCAGGGCTTTGAATAGGGGCATGAAGACCCTTCTTTTTAGTATCTTTATCATCTGCTTGGCCGGCCCGGCGGCCGCGCAGGAGATAGAAACCCCCGTGGATGTTCATATTCCTATCTTTTTAAAAATCCTGAGTTTCGACCGGAACCTAAAAAAACGGGTAGGAAATGGCGATGAGATTGTCCTGGCGATTGTTTTCCAGGAGAAATTTCGCAAGTCCCTGAACGTCAAAAACAAGGCTGAGAAATTCCTGGCTCAATTAACGGGAAATAAAATAGCGGATATCCCCCTGCGCACTGTCCCGCTTGCATTGGACGACCTGGCGGGCCTGAAAACCGCCCTATTAAAAGAGAAAGTCGTTGTAATGTATATCACCCCCTTACGGGCCGTGGATATCACAGACCTGGTAATTATTTGCCGCTCTTTTCATATTACCAGTTTAACCGGCGTCCCCGGATACTGCAAGGCAGGAGTGGCGGTGAGCGTCGGTTCGAAGGGCGGGATCCCAGCGATTATTATCAACCGGGATGCCGCCGAAACCGAAGGGGCCGATTTCAGTTCGCAGTTACTGAAGCTGGCAACGATAATACATACGATGAAGGGGATTGAAAAGTGAAAAATCCATTTACATGTTTTACCGGCAGGTTTAAGAATACCCTGCGTAAGAAATTCATTTTTGTTTTCACAATCTATGTCGGGATCATTTCTGCTTTCATATACTTCTACTTTCCGCTTAAACTGGAAAAACAGGCCCTGAATATCGCCGCCGATAAAGCGCGGAGTATTACCGGTATGACGGCTTTGAATGTAAGTTCCATCCTAATATTTGAAGACAGGGAGGATATGAAAAAAATCCTCGACAGCATAAAACAGAACCGGGATATCGTCTATTTAGTCGTTCTTAACAGTAAAGGGGATGTTTTTTCAGTTTTTAATCATGAAACAGCGGTTCAGGCCGATTACAAATTCCTGGCCCGGGAAGAACCGGTTACCGCTGATGGATTTATATACCGTACATCGTCTCCTATTATTCACAACAATGGGCAGATCGGGCAGCTTTTTTTAGGCATGTCTTTGGAAAATATCCGGACCCAGGTGGCCAGGAGCAAACAGACCATTGCCATGGTTAGTATAGTGATTTTCATATTAGGGGCCCTGGCGGTTTTCTTAATCAGCGTGGTGATTACCCACCCGTTAAAACACATAGTACGTACCATCGAGGAGATTTCCGCCGGCGATTTATCCAAACGGGTCGCTTTCACAGCCAACGACGAGGTGGGGCGCCTGGCCGCCTCTTTTAATGTTATGGTGGCCAAACTGGAAAATTATTCCGGGGAATTGAAGCAATTAAACGATGAGCTTGAAAACAAGGTGCTGGAACGGACAAAAAAATTGCAGATCGAGGTGAATGAGCGATACCTGGCCCAGGAAGCCCTGAAAAAAAGCGAAGAAAAGTACCGCAACGTGGTGGAACATGCCGGCGAAGGTATTTTTGTGACCCAGGATATGGTATTCAAGTTTTCCAATCCCAGGACCGCGGAAGTCATCGGTTTCTCACAGGAAGAATTAAAAAGCAAATACTTTGTAGAAATCATTCACCCCGACGACAGGGAAATGGTGCTGGAACGCCACGAAAGAAGACTTACAGGAGAGCAGTTCCCGGAATTTTATCCTTTCCGGGTAATAAGCAAAGACGGGCAGGAAAAATGGTTGGAAGTGAACCAGGTGCCGATACAATGGGAAGGAAGACCGGCAACGTTGAATTTTGTGTCGGATATCACCTTACGCAGGAAAGAAGAGGAGGAGCGCAAAGCGCTGGAAGCGCGGCTCAGTCATTCCCGGAAGATGGAAGGCATTGGGACGCTGGCCGGGGGGATTGCCCATGATTTCAATAATATCCTGGCCGCCATCATCGGGTATGCCGAATTGACCCTCGGTATCGTACCGGAAGGGGGCGATGCCAATTACAATCTTGACGGCATACTCTCCGCGGCCAACCGGGCGAAGGAGATGATTAAACGGATTCTTACTTTCAGCCGTAAAGGGGAGGACAAGCAGGAGCCCATATTGTTAAGCGAGGCGGTGGACGATCTATTGAAACTCATAAGGGCCATTCTCCCCACAACCATAGAGATACATCAAAATATCGAAGCGTCGACGAGCCCGGTAATGGCCAATGAATCCGGGATTCACCAGGTGTTGATGAACCTCTGTACCAATGCCGGATATGCCATGAGGGAGGCCGGTGGAATTCTCCAGGTGAGTTTAAAAGAAGTGGACCTGGAATCCGGCAGCATCGGTGCGAACAACCTGGCCCCCGGGAAGTACCAGCAATTGACTGTCAGCGATACCGGGCACGGTATGACGCCGGAGGTCATGGCCCGGATTTTCGAACCGTATTATACCACTAAAAAAGAGGGCGAAGGCACCGGTATGGGTCTCTCCATGGTTCATGGCATAGTTAAGCGCAGCGGCGGTGATGTTATCGTTTATTCCAGCCCGGGAAAAGGGACTAATATTCATGTTTTCTGGCCCATTGCCGCCGGCCGGAGCGTGGCCGTCCCGGCCCGGCAAATTGAAGAACCCATGCGGGGGGGGACTGAAACCGTGTTGATAGTGGACGATGAACCGTTCATTGTCGAATTAGGGAAAGAGTTCCTGGAGGGCCTGGGATACCGGGTGATTATGAAAACCAGCAGCATCGAAGCGTTGAAGGCTTTCCAGGCGGAACCGGGGAAATTTGACCTGGTGATTGCCGATCAGACCATGCCCCTTATGACGGGGGTTCAATTGACCAGGGAACTCAAAAAAATAAGGCCCACTCTCCCGGTTATTTTATGCACCGGTTTCAGCGACGCCGTTAATGAAGAGAATTATAAAATGTATGGCGTCGATGCATTTTTAATGAAGCCCTTATCGCATAAGGAGCTGTCCGCGGCGGTATGCAAGGTGTTAGGGAACCAGGTAGGGGTTTGATTAATCAAACCCCTACTTATTTCTTCAGGTCTATTTCCAATTTAATCCCGATAACACCGCTTATCGTTTCCCTATAACTTTTGTTGAGATATATTTGGTAAAATATCCCCGGTCTAATCCAGCCGCGGTTCCATTGGACGCCAAATCCCAACATATGAACAAAACGATCCGCAAACTCATCTGCCTCTTCAGTAAGAATAACAATGCCGGAAAACTCCACATTGAAATCAACCGGGTTTACCCGGTAACCCCCGGAAAGGCCATAATGGATAAATAATTCCGGGTCGCCCCCACCTTTGGTAGGTATCATAAAATACGGCCCCAATTCCACGTTGAGCAGCCAACCATTGGCTTTGAAAACGTGGTGAGACAGGCCTCCATAAATCGTTAGCACATTGGGGAAAAATTTTGGGAGTTCATAATAATTAGTTAACAGTCCCAATATAAGAGGGTTTTCATCTTTTTCCGGGGCCGTGGGGATATAGACCCCAAAGTGGACAGCGGTTGCTTGTTCGGCAGTTCTTTTCAGCAAATACTGCAAACCCAGGGAAATATTCCCAAAAGCGCTCTCACCTTCATCATCATAGTAACTGTTTTTCCAGGCGAATGTTGTGAAAGGCACTGACCCTACGACATTTAGTTTTGCATTTACCGGGATGCTTAGACTTAAATCATAGAGGCCGGATAGAAAAGTAAATGGGCTTTCAGCCTCTTTGAAATGGGGCTGAAAATACTTAAAGGTAAGTTTCGGCTTCGGGGCCGGTGGATCCTGTAAAATGATTGATTGGGCCGAAGCCGCCAGGGAAAACAGGAAAATAAGAATTCCTATAATGACTACTTTCATACGAAACATTTTCATGAGAACCTCCTTTCTCTATTATATTTACATTAATTTTTTTTAAATCTCATTTATCCTGGGATAACCGGGCCGGAACCTGGCCGATATCACAAATTTTTAAGCGCCATAATTCCCATTTATCCGTTTCAAGATTGTCTTTAATATAATAGCTCTCCCCATTATGGATAAGATTTGAAAATAAAATCCGGTATGACGATCTCTCCAAAGACTTCAAATCAAATGGGATCAGGTTTACAGCCAGCAGTTTTCCTTTTAAATCCAGGATAAGAATTCTCTGTCTATCTATTTCCGGGTACAGGAAAACGTAAATCCTATCGTCGGCCACTTCAAAATTACAAAAAGACGGAAAATAGTCATAGAACTGGATTTTCACTTTTTGATTTTCGTTAGTCATCATGGTATACTGCTTCTTTCGAATTATTTCTTTGAAAAGTCCGGTGATTTCCTGTTTCCGATAGGGTCTGTTTATTTCATACAGTTGCTTGCCATTTGCATCAAAGGCCATGAAAATGAAACTTTCCAGGGATGAAAGCCCGATATATATATTGTCATTATAAATTTTGAAAGAACAGATATCGGGAAAGATCCATGCTTCATTTTGCCCGGTCTTTGAATTAAATACATATGCCGTGTTCAGGCTTTTTTGAAAAAGGATTTTCTTTGGTTTAAAATCAGGGCCTACCAGTATGGTTTTTGTTTCCATGTATGGGCTATGAATATCTCTTTCAGAGGATTTCGAATAGTCGCGGGTAACATAGTTGTTCCCCACCGGTAGGCAGGGGATTAATGATGGAGGGCATTTTACTTCTTTCAGCAGTTCGCCCTTCTTTGAGAAGTACGAGTTCTTACCCGGGCTATTGACGAAAATGTAATTTGAATAAACCCGGAAACCCTGCATCCACCGAAATTCTCCCGGGCCTTCGCCATTTCCCCCGAATGTCGCCTTTAAGCGGGCATCATTTCTTGAATATATGTTTATGGTTTGTTCAATACCATTAAGAATATAAAAATAGTCGTCATCGATAGCCGCTAATCCGGGCTGTTTATATAGTTCCTCGATCACGGCTACTTTTTCAGGCTTAACGTTAAGCACTTCCTGCTTATTAAAAGCGTTTAGCCAGGACTCTTTATCATACGTCCGGTCGGACTTTTTACAGGCGCTGTCGATAGAAATAATAGAAGCCATCAACAAGAATAAAAAATATCTTTTCCTCATAGCTTACTTCTTATAATCCATTCTCAATAATATTAATAATAGCATCAAGACGTCGACTGCGGTTATTTTTTTCGTCCGCCGGCAGCGCGGCAAATTCGGATTCCTTCATTTGATTAAAGCGAATGGCTTCAAGTTTACACGAGGCCAGGATCCCTAATTTAAAAGCTTCGCAGTGATGCGTTGTCCGTTTCGCCGTATCGCCGTTTATTTGGTAGTTAAACCCGATACAGGTAGGACAAGATGGAGAAAGATTGCATTTAGCGCATTTTTCAGGTTCCCAACGGGTTTGCCGGTTTACAGGACCATCCGGCAGCGGTCTGCCGGTACATAAGGGAAGAAAACGATGGCATGGATAGCGTGAACCGTCTATATCGATGGTTACCATTTCATATCCTGCGCCGCAAAAACGACAGGACTCATTTTTTAATTGCTCGATTTCAAGAGTAGGTTTGCCAAGGTACTCAGGTAATTCCGCAAAAAGGGGCGATGGAGGAAATAACAGCGGCCTTTGGGCGTAAAAATCCACCAGGATTGCCAATTGATCTTCATATATTTCCAGGAGTTTCTTTTTTCTTTCAGCGTCCCCCCATATATCTTCCAGGACAAGCCCGCCATTAAAATTCAGATTCAAATTTTCCAGGTGAATCACACTTTGGGCTACATAGGGAATCGTTTTGTCATTGACAGTGATTTTAGCCGGTTGATTCGGCCAGTGTTTTTTTAAAAAAGGTATATTGGCGAAGATTAAATCATAAGAATTATTTCGATTTAAATCATGAGCTTCTTTACAGCCGTCAATACTAAAACCCACGATTATTTTTTTTGCATATTTTGATAACCATTCCTTCATTTCAGCGGTTAAAAGTGTCCCATTTGTCTGTATTCCAAAAAGGGTTTTCTTTTTCCATGAATGAGAGTAGAACCATTCGACAATTTCTTTTATCAGCGGGAAAACCAGCAGAGGTTCACCGCCAAAAAATTCAATCGAGACGTTTTCATGGCCGTCATCTCTTTCCATATAATAAGCTATTGTATCTTGCGCTGTAGAAAAATCCATTTGCCCTTTATCTCGCTCGGATGCTTTTTCATAGCAATAGGAACATTTTAGATTACAATTCCTGGTCACAAAAAGCGTTAAATTTAACCTTTTCAATTCTTCTTTTGCATATTCCTTAAAATCTATCAACGGCATTTTGCATCTCCATAAAGAAATGAGCCTTTGACTTAAGTCCTAAAGAGCGATTAAGCCAAAGGCCCATTAAAAAATTAGTCTTTTGGCGGCCAGGGAATAATTACTTCCTGGGTTGATTGATCCGATCGGCAATACCAGGAACAGGTAATGTAACAAGTACCGCCGCAGTAACCACCTACAACGTGTGACAGCGCATCGTCAGAAATGGTTGGTCCTAACTTCTCGCGTAAGTTTTTCAAGCCATCTCTTAACTCTGCATTAAAGGTGAGTTTCTTCATTTCTTTTCCTCCTTTTTTTATTCAAAATTTTTTTTGTTAGCCGTTAACCGTAGATATAATTGTAAGCCATGGAAGAGGTATTGTCAATAATTGTGGATGAAAAAAATATTTTTGTGTTCCGCGGGCAACCACTTCGCAAACTCTACTGTCAAATAAATGACAAAACCCCTGGTTGCAATTCGGGCGGAAAGGTAAAGTAAAGTGGGCTGAACAGGGAAAATCTCCATTGGTATAAAAGTTGCTATGCTTTTCTGTTGGAGGTTTGTTTTGGACATTGCTACATTTTTAGGAATCTTGAGCGCCTTTGGCCTGCTGGCCATTGCCATTATGACCCGGGGAGAATTTTCCATATTTTTCGATCTCAGCTCGCTCCTGGTAGTACTGGGCGGCACTTTTGGCGCTACGCTAATCAATTACCCCATGAAAGACCTGATAAGGGTCCTGCGGGTAGTAAAAAACGCCTTCTTTCACAAGGAAACCGATTATGTCTCCATCATCCCGGAACTGGTGCGCTACTCCAGGCTCACACGCAAGGACGGCGTCCTGGCCCTGGATAAAGTCATCGCCGAAGTGGACGACCAGTTTTTCTACGAAGGCCTGCGCATGATCGTGGACGGCGCAAAACCGGAAGTCATCAAGGAAGTCCTGCGCAACGAGATCGATTTCCTGGCCGCCCGGCACCGAGTGGGCATATCCATCTTTAAAGCCATGGGCCAATATTCGCCGGCCTTCGGCATGATCGGCACCCTGATCGGCCTTATCCTGATGCTGCGCTCCCTGAACGACGTCAACCAGATCGCCTCTTCCATGGCCCTGGCCCTGGTTACTACCTTTTACGGCGCTATCCTGGCCAATATCCTGTTCCTCCCCATTGCCGGCAAACTGAAAGAACGCTCCGAAGCGGAAATCCTGAAAAAAGAAATGATCCTGGCCGGAATCCTCTCTATCCAGTCCGGCGAAGTCCCCGGTATGGTGGAACAACGCATGGTCTCCTTCCTCCCCACCGAGTACCGCCGACTCTATATGAAAAGTGATGCGATGATGTGATGTGAGGTGTTATATGAAAGATTATTTCGGAGATGAAGATATGAAAATCCTCGGCGTATGGCCCTGGATGCCCATGTTCATCTCCCTGGGATTGGTACTGCTCAGCCTCTTCATATTCCTCACCACGTTTGCCGAAAAAGATAAAGTAAAAATAGATATCTTTAAACGGAGCTTCAAGGCGCACCTTTTAATGCCGGAAGAAAACCGCAGGGGCAGCCGGGCCGCCCTGGAAACAGATATGGGCCGGAACACGGAACCTATCCGCAATATTGTCAACCGCATGAAATTCAGGGGCATCGATAAAAAATTAATGGACGAATTTTTGACGCTCAACCAGGTGAAGGACCTGGAAGTCATCGAAGGACTAAAAGGGGTCTGCGTCATCTTACCGGAAGTCGTTACCTTCCAGGAAGGCAAAAAAGAATTAAGCCAAAGGGCCATAGGATTTCTTTCCCGTATTGCTTACCTGGTTTCCGAACTGCCCTACCTGGTGGAGATCAAAGGCTATGCCGCCCCCAAAATTACCCCCGGTTTCCACGACCCCCTGGAATTTTCCGCGAAACGGGCCGCCGAGGTCTATAATTATTTCCTGGCAAAGGAAATTACACCGGAAAAACTAAAAGTCTCAGGCTGCGGCGACGCCTTTGCCAACGGCCGAAAACCCCAGGATAAAGTGGAAATTATTTTCAAGGAGGCGGAACTGTGAGCGTGAACACGAGACCCCAAATCCACCCCGACAACGACGAAAAACAATGGGAACTGACCTTTACCGATATGCTCACCCTCATGTTGACTTTTTTTATTTTTATCATCGCGGTTTCGACTTTTAAAACCAGCGAATACAAACGTTTCTGGAAAAATGTCGAGCAAAGGGGCTGGGGCGTCGGGGTAGGGGAGAAACATCCCCCCACTCAATCGTATAAATTTGCACTGATCAGAGGCTTAAAATTACCCTGGCTGACCCCGGAAGCGGAAATCATGCTGAACCGGCTGGAAGACACTTTTACCCTCAGCGATTTCCAGGGCGTGGATGTGAATTACGACGAGAATAAAATCTCCCTGGCGGTTTCCGAACAATTAAGTTTCGGGGCCGGCCAGGACCGCTTGAATGAGAAAGCCAAACCCCTGCTGTTGAAACTCATCCCTGTCCTCCAGGCTACTTCTTTCAATGTGGCTGTCGAAGGCCACAGCGATGCGCTGATCACGGAGAAGATCGACAACATGGCGTTATCTCTCGACCGTGCGTTGACCGTGGCGCGGTTTTTGATACAAAACGGCCTGGATAAAAATAAAGTGTCCGTCTCAGGATACGGTCCTTACCGGCCCATCGCGGATAACCGGCTCCCCGAAGAGCGCCGGCAAAACCGGAGGGTCGAAATAAATATCATTATTAATAATGATTAACGTCTAATAATAAGGAGGTTGCATACTATGGCTGATGAAGGTTTTAGAGATAGAGGGGAAGGACTTACCCGCGCTAAAAAAAGCGGCTTCCCCCTCATTTTGATCGTTATTATCATTGCCGTGGTCATGGGCGCCGGCGGTTTCTTTGCCGGAAAAATCCTCTCCGGCGGCGGTGGTAATAATCAACAAACGTCCTTATTCAAAACCGATACGACGCCTGTGGTCAAAAAGGACGCCGCCGCGAGACAGACCCAGCCGAAGGGACAGAAGGAAGAAATTACCGGGACCGATGTGGAGGAAACCGGCATAAAACCCGGCATCATCCTGCTGGACCCCTTTACCGTGAACCTCAACGACCCCTTTGCCAGGCGCTACGCCGAAGTGGCCGTCAACCTTGTGGTCGATGAGAAGGGCATGGTAAGCCAAATCACCGGCAGCGAATTGCTGATACCCCGGATAAGGGACGAAATCTTTATGGTTATTTCCGCTCGAAGTTTCGCCGATTTAAAAAGCACCGCGGGCAAAGTAACCCTGAAAGAAGAAATCATGATACGGGTAAATGAAATCCTTAAAGCGGAATTTAAAAAGGAACCCGTGATCCAGGTGCTTTTTACTAAATTTCTAATACAATAACATGATAAAAACAAAATTGGAAGAACAAAAGTCGGATCAGGACCAGGAACAATCCAATGCCGAGAACCGCAAAATTCGCGATTACGAGGAAAGCTTTAATAAAGCCGTTAAGGAACTGGATGATTTCCTGGAAATCCCCATCCGGGTGAATGTCGTTATCGGGAAGAAAATGGTTAAGATCGGCGAATTGCTGAATCTTGCCCCGGGTTCGCTTTTGGTATTGAAACGGTCCGCCGGTGAAAGCCTGTTGGTCTTCCTGGAAGATACGTTCTTCGCCAAAGGCGAAGTGACCATTATGGAAGATACCTTTGCCGTCCGCATCACGGAAATCAACGACCCCAGGAAAGTGTGATGAAACGAACCATTATATTAATAACCGTTCTAATGACTGTCTGCGTCGGCGTGAGCGCAATCGCGCCAACGGGCGCCCCATTGCAGGAACAAGCCGGGGAACAACCGGTAAAGAGTGCGGGGGAAAATACCGAAATCATTTTGCCGGGACAGCAAATGCCCTTAAACGATTCCTATTCCTTTCTCAAGTCCCTCATGGCGCTGTGTTTCGTATTGGGGTTGATCTTCCTGGCCACTTACTTCTTTAAAAAAATCACCGGCCTGAAAACCCACGGGTTCGGCGGCCTGGGACGCGGCAAAGTCGCCATTCACCCGGTGAGCAGCATGCCCCTGGGGGATAAGAAATTCCTCTCCATCGTGGAAGTCCAGGGCAAACACTATTTCCTGGGCATCACCCAGGATTCCATCAATCTCCTGGCGGAACTTCACCTGGAGGTGGACAACGACAAAGAACCGGCCGCGGACAATGAAAATTTTCCCTCCATCCTGCACCAGGCCAAACAATTATTGAATCGGACGAAAAAATGATGAAAAAGACCGCACTATTTATCCTTATATTCCTGGCGGCCCAATTTCTCGTGGGCCAAACATTACCGTCGGTGACCATTTCCATAAAAGATTCCGCCAACCAGAAGGGAGAACTGGCCTCTACCGTCAAAATCGCTCTTTTACTGACCCTGCTGACGTTGGCGCCCGCCATCCTGATGATGATGACTTCCTTTACCCGGTTGATTGTCTCTTTTTATTTCCTGCGCCAGGCCATGGGATTGCAGGGCGTGCCCCCCAACCAGGTGATGATCGGCCTCAGCCTCTTTTTAACCCTCTTTATCATGAGCCCGGTGGGCTTAAAGATCAATGAGACCGCCATTAAACCCTACAATGAAGGGAAAATCACGGAAATGGAGGCGCTAAACCGCTCCACCGAACCCATCAAGGAATTTATGCTGCGGCAGACCCGGGAAAAAGACCTGGCCCTCTTTTACCAGCTCAGCAATACCCCGCGGCCGGCCGGCAAAAAAGACGTGGGCATGATCACGCTGATCCCCGCTTTTATCCTGTCGGAGTTGAAAACCGCTTTTCAAATCGGCTTTTTACTCTATATCCCGTTCTTAATCATCGATATTGTGGTGGCGTCGATACTGGTGGCGCTGGGAATGATCTTCCTGCCGCCCATCATGGTATCCCTGCCCTTTAAAATCGTGCTGTTCATCGTAGCGGACGGTTGGGCGCTGTTGATGAGTTCCTTGCTGCGAAGTTTCAACATGGGAGGTTTCTAAATGGATGTCAATGTTATACTTACCCTCAGTAAACAGGCCATTATGACGGCGTTCTGGGTGTCTTTACCCATATTGGGCGTGGCCCTGGTGGTGGGCGTCGTTATTTCCGTGTTCCAGGCCGCCACTTCCATCTCGGATTCGGTGTTGGGGTTTGCCCCAAAAGTAATCGTGGCCGGGTTGGCCCTGCTCTACATGGGCCCCTGGATGATGAATAAACTGGCGGGATTAATGATCTACCTGATCTCCAATATCCCGAACCTGGTGAGGTAAACATAAAAAGGAGGCACCAATAACATGGAAGAAATATTGGCCCGGGCGCCCTACTTTATGATCATATTCATACGCCTGGAGGCCTTTATGCTTTTTGTACCCTTTTTCGATAACCCCAATTTTTCCGCCATACCCATCCAGGCCGGTTTTGCCTTTATGGCGTCGCTGCTGTTGTTCCCCGCCATACCCACCGCCTCCTGGGTCATCCCCAATGACATGTTGAGCTACATATTCATGATGGCCTCGGAAATCATGGTGGGCATACTCATGGGACTGGTGCTGGTAATCCTGTTGTTCGCGCTCCAGTTGGCCGGTCGCATGCTGGGGTTCCAGATGGCCTTTTCCATGGCCAACGTCGTGGACGTTACATTCGGTTCCGATACCAATGTCTTGAGCGTTTTCATGGTAATGGTGGGAACCATGATCTTTATTGCGCTGGGTGGCGACCATTCCCTGCTTTATGCGTTAAAACAAAGTTTCACTGCGCTGCCCCCCGGGGGCCTGACCGTCACCCGGCCCTTTTTAAATGAACTGTCGCGGCTGGTGGAGCATGCCTTCGTGGTGGGCTTTAAACTCTCTGCCCCGGCCGTGATACTGCTGCTTTGCATCGACGTCACCCTGGGCTTGATCGGCAAAACCGCCGCCAAAATGCAGATCTTTTTCGTGGGGCTCCCCTTGAAAATCGCCTTCGGCTTGTTCGGTTTCGCCCTGACCCTGGGATTTATCGCCGAAGTATGGGCCAAAGATATCCCCAACATACCCGGTGTTATCATGCGCCTATTCTATTTAGGGAGAGGATAATGAGAAAAAAAATAAATCCGAAGCACGAAGCACGAAATTCGAAACAAATCCAAAATTCAAAAGTTCAAAATTCAAAACAAAAACAGGCCCACGAATTACACGAATTTTCACGAATGTTTTTTGTTTGTTTTTTTGCTCATTGTCTTTTGAAATTTGTTTGTAATTTGTGGTTTGTAATTTGTGATTTGCCCTTCGGGGTTTGGTCATTTGAATTTGTTTCGTATTTCGAATTTCGGATTTCGAATTTATTATCGTCATAGGATAAAAAATGGCAATCGATAGAGAAGAAAAGACAGAACAACCTACAGAGCGACGCAAGGATGAGGCCCTAAAAAAAGGCGATGTGCCCCGCTCCAGGGATATGACCTCCGCCGTCGGTCTCCTGTTCACCATTCTCTTTTTTGCCGTTTTTATGCCCTACTTCGCCAACACCATGACCGCTTACTGGCAAAAATATTTCAGCCGGCTGGACCAGATAAACGTCACCGAATCCTCCCTGTATCTCATAGGCAAAGATTTTTTCCAGACCTTTCTCCTGCTGGTGGTCCCGCTATTTTTACTGTTGATCGCCGCGGCCGTGATGGTGGAGGTTATCCAGGCCGGCGGCCTTAAGATCGTTTCGGAGAACGTCCGCATCAAATGGGAAAAAGTCTTTTTCCTGGCCGAAATTCCCAAAGGATTGAAAAAAATACTAATATCCGCCGAAGCCATGATGGAATTGCTAAAGTCCATTATCAAGGTCATTGCCATCGGCCTGGTGGCCTATTTTGCCATAATGGCCGAAATCCCCGCCTTACTAAAACTCCCCGATTCCTCCCTGGAGAATATCATGGGGGTCATGGCCAAAATATTCTTGAAACTCACCTTTTACATCGTTTTACTAATGCTGCTGCTGGCCGTACTGGACTATTTATGGCAGCGCTACCGGTACAGCCGGAAAATGAGAATGTCCAAACAGGACATCAAAGACGAGTTCAAACAGGCGGAAGGGGACCCGCTGACCCGGGCCAGGCAGCGCAGGATCCAATTCCAGTGGGCCATGCGCCGCATGATGGCCGAAGTACCCCACGCCGATGTGGTTATCACCAACCCCGACCATTACGCCGTGGCCCTGAAATATGAAAATAAAAAAATGAAAGCCCCCCAATTGGTGGCCAAAGGCGCGGATTTGCTGGCCCAAAAGATCAAGGAAATCGCGCGGGAACATCATGTCCCCATCGTGGAAAACCCGCCCGTGGCCCGGGCGGTTTACGAGTCCGTGGAACTCAATGAATTCATCCCGGCGGCGTTGTTTAAACCCATCGCCGAGATACTGGCTTATATTTATAAATTGAAAGGAAAAAAGGCGGCATAAACGAGGAAAATGAGGTAAATGAAAATGGCGGCAGATTCACTGGTAGTAAAAATAAAAGATTACGGACACCTGGCGGCCCCCATCGGGCTGTTGGGCGTGGTGTTCTTAATCCTGGTGCCCCTGCCCCCGGCCCTGCTGGACATCTTTTTTACCCTCAATTTAATCCTGTCCGTTACCATCCTGTTAATGTCCACCTACATCAAGGACCCCGTGGATTTTTCCGTATATCCTTCCATACTCTTACTGGCCACCCTGTTCCGGTTGGCGTTGAATATCTCCGCCACCCGTTTGATCCTGGCCCGGGGCGAGGAAGGAGTCTTCGCCGCCGGTAGGGTCATCGGTTCCTTCGGACAATTCGTCGTGAGCGGCAGTTTCCTCATCGGCATCGTCGTATTTATCATGATCATCGCCATCCAGAAGATCGTAGTGGCGTCCGGCGCCGGCCGCGCCGCGGAAGTGGCGGCCCGCTTTACCCTGGATAAAATGCCCGGTAAACAAATGAGCATCGACGCCGACCTCAACGCCGGTTTGATTACCCAGGCCGAAGCCATTGCCCGTCGCAAACGCATCGAAAAAGAAGCCGAATTCTTCGGCACCATGGACGGCGCCATTAAATTTACCACCAAAGAAGCCGTCGTTACCATCATCATTACCCTGGTCAATATCGTCGGCGGCATCCTGGTGGGCGTGTTTCAAAAAGGCATGGATTTCGGCGCCGCCGCACAGACCTACACCGTATTAACCATCGGCGGCGGACTCATGGCCGCCCTGCCCTCCCTGTTGATTACCGTGTCCGGCGGCATCATCGCCACCCGGTCCGCCTCTGAAAAAACCCTGGGCGAAGACATGACCGAACAGGTCCTGTTCGACCACAACCCCCTGATGCTGGCCGGCATCGGCCTGGTGGTGCTGGCCTTGATCCCGGGCCTGCCCAGGATCCCTTTTTTCCTGCTGGGCGGCCTGTTCGGGTTCCTCTCTTACCAGGTGAAAAAAGGCAAAGAAAGCGAAAGCGCGGCCGAACGGGAAGAAGAAAGGAAAAAAGAACTGGCCCCGCCCCCGGAAAAAATCGAAGCGCTGCTGAAAGTGGACCTCCTGGGCCTGGAGATCGGGTATTCCCTGATCCCCCTGGTGGATGCAGGCCAGGGCGGGACCCTATTGCAGCGCATCAAAGCCATGCGCCGGCAATTGGCCCTGGACCTGGGCGTTATCACGCCGCCGGTGCGCATCCGCGATAACCTCCAATTGGACTCCAGGGAATACGCCATATTATTGAAAGGCATTACCGTCAGCAAAGATGAAGTCATGATCAACAGTTTCCTGGCCATCAACCCCGGCAACATCAAGGAAAAGTTGAAAGGAAAAGAAACCCGCGACCCGGCCTTTGGGCTCCCGGCCTACTGGATTGCCGAAGAGGAGCGCGAACACGCCCAATTCCTGGGCTATACCATCGTGGACCCCGCCACCGTCATTACCACCCACCTGACCGAAGTCATTAAAGTCCATGCCCATGAGTTGCTGGGCCGGCAGGAAACCCAGCACCTGGTGGAAAACCTGGCCGCCGCCTATCCCAAAGTAGTGGAAGAGTTGATCCCCCATTTAATGTCCCTGGGCAACGTCCAGAAGGTACTGCAGAATTTGTTGCGGGAGCGGGTTTCGATTTTCGATTTGCGCACCATCCTGGAGACCCTGGCCGATTACGCCCCGGCGGTCAAAGACCTCTCCCTGCTGACCGAACTGGCGCGCCAGGCCATGTCCAGGTCCCTGGTGAAACCCTACGTCACCGCCAAAAACGACCTCCCGGTGCTGGTGCTGGGCGGCGAACTGGAGAATCTCCTGGCCGCCAAAGTGCAAAAAATAAACGAAGTGGAACAATTGATCATCGACCCCGTCGAGGTGCAGATCGTCATCAATAAAATCAAATCCACCGTGGAAAAATCAGGCATCAAAGTCCAGCCCATCCTCTTATGTTCCTCCATGGTGCGGCGTCATTTGCGGCAGCTAACCGAGCGTTTCCTGCCGGACCTGGTGCTGCTCTCCGCCTCGGAAACGCCTAAGAATATCAAAATCGTATCCCTGGGGGTGGTGGAATAATGAAGATCAAAAAGTACCTGGTCAAAAACATCGACGAAGCCATCTCCCGGATCAAGAAAGACCTGGGCAAGGACGCCTACATCCTGTCCCAGGAAAAAGTCGTCAAACGGGGGACGTTGAATCTTGCCAACGTCGAAATGATCGAGGTCACCGCCGCCGTGGACGACGCCCGGCCCAGGCAGGAAGATATTTCCGCTTCCCTGCTCAACAGGAAATACAATTACGTCAATCCCCCCAAAGATGATGAGCCGGATTTCTCGGGTTTCAAGAATGAACTCCAGCCCCTCACCCGTGAGATGGCCGAGATCAAAACCCTGCTGCGCAAATCCACCTCGGGCATGGACGGTTTTAACGACTTTAAAGGCATATTCCTGGAACTCTTCCTGGACCTGGTGGACAGCGGGGTGGAACGAAAACTGGCGGCCCGGTTCATCGATACCCTCCAATACCAGGCCGACGCCGAACAAACCGCCGACATCGAACAGGTGCGCAAAAAATTGTTCAACCTCCTGACCGCCTCCATTTCCGCCCCGGCGCCGCTGCGCCCGGAAAAGGGCAAACGCAAAATCGTGGTCATGGTGGGTTCCACCGGTTCCGGCAAAACCACCACCATCGCCAAGTTAAGTTCCTATTTCAAACTCATGGAAGCAAAGAAATTGGCCCTCTTGAGCATCGACAGTTACCGCATCGGCGCCGAAGCCCACCTCAGGACCTATGCGGAAATACTCGACATACCCTTTTACCCCATTAATAATGGACGCGATTTAAGAATAACCATCGATAAATTAACGGATTTCGAATTACTGTTTATCGATACCACCGGACGCAGCCCCAACGACAAAGAGGGACTGTTGATCATGGAAAAACACCTGTCCGGGGTGCCGCCGGCGGAACGGGAGGTATATCTCATCCTCAGCGCCCCCACCCGCTCCGAAGACCTCTACCTCATTTATGAAAAATACAGCATCTTCAAACCGGATAAACTCATTTTCAGTAAAATCGATGAATCCGCCGCGCTGGGAAACCTGTTCAATTTAAAAATGAAGAGCGACATACCCATGGCCTATTTTACCACCGGGCAGAAGGTCCCCGAAGATATCGAAATCGCCTATCCCCGGAAACTTGCCAGGAGGGTTTTTTCATATAACAATAAAGGAGATATCGCATGAGCCAGGCATCGACATTGCACAAAATAAATGAAAGCGTCATCGGGAGCGTTTCCCGGTTAAAAAAAATCGCCATTACCTCCGGTAAGGGCGGCGTGGGTAAAACCAACGTCGTGGTTAACCTGGGTGTGGCCCTGACCGGGATGGGCATGAAAGTGGCCATCCTGGACGCCGATTACGGGTTGGGAAACATCGACATCCTGTTGGGCATCGAGCCGCAACTGGATATATCCGACCTGCTGAAGGACGCCGCCGCGCTGGAAGATATCATGATAGAAAAGAACGGGCTGTTGATCATTCCCGCCGGTTCCGGCGTCCAGTCCCTGACCCAATTATCCGAATACCAGGAGATCCTATTGTATAAGGAACTGAAAAAATTGGAGAAGATGGCGGACCTATTGATTATCGATACCGCCGCCGGCATCTCGGACAATGTCATCTCCCTGCTGCTGGCGGCCGATGAAGTCATATTGGTGGTCAGCCCGGATAACACTTCCATCGTGGACTCCTATGCCGTAATCAAAGTGGCGGCCGAACTGGATGCCTTTAAAAGTTTCACCGTGATTACCAACATGGTGCGGGATGAAGAGGAAGGGACCGACGTGTTCCTCAAATTCTCCCGGGCCGTTAAGAAATTCCTCAACAGGGAAGTCCATTACCTCGGTTATGTCCTGAAAGACGAGAATTTGCTTACCGCCATGAAGTACCAGGAGCCGGTGCTGCAAAAATTCCCGGACGCCGCCTGCAGTAAGAATTTCCTGCAACTGGCCGGGGAATTGAAAAAAAGGGTCGAGCAAATGGAACCCGGTCCGGCCCAGAAGTTCAGGCTGGATTTTTAACCGTGAGAAAAGGTGATAAGAGAAAATGACCAACGGTGAATTTGAAAAACAGGTCCTGGATCACCTGGACATCGTCAAGATCATCGCGTCCAGGATCCATGCCCGCATCTATTGGGCCGTGGACCTGGCGGACCTGGTGCATACCGGTGTATTGGGTTTGATGGACGCGGCCCGTAAATACGACCCGGCCCGGGGCGTCAAGTTCTCCACCTATGCGTCGCTGCGCATCAAGGGGGCCATCGTGGATGAGCTGCGCAACCTGGACTGGGCTTCCCGACGCCAGAGGCAAAAGATCAAGGCCGTGGAAAACGCCTTTGCGACCCTGGAGGCCCAACTGGGACGGCCCGCCGGCGAAGAGGAAGTGGCGGAAAGCCTGGACATGTCCCTCGCCGAATTCCAGGGCCTGCGGGATGAAGCCGGCGACGCCGGCATCGGCGTGTTCAGGATCGACGTCGAGGATGAAGCCAATATCACGGACAGTAAAATGTTGAAATATTACATCGATGAGACCCACGAATCCCCGGACCTGGTAATGGAAAAGGAAGAAATGAAGAACTTACTGGTGGAGCTCATGAAAACCCTGCCGGAAAAAGAGAAATTGGTTTTAAGTTTGTATTATCTCGAAGATTTGAATTTGAAAGAAATTGGCAAAGTCATGGATTTAACCGATTCGCGCATTTGCCAACTGCGGACCGGCGCCATTTTAAGGCTGCGGGCCCGGCTCGCCGAGACCGCCCTTAAGAATAATATCCCGGCCCGGCAGATGCGTGGGAAATAAGGAGGCGCAAAAAATGGCCAAAGTACTATCACAAGAAGAAGTCGACGCCCTGCTGAACGAGTTTTCAGAGGAAGAAGGACCCACGCTGCAGCCCCTGTCCGGCCTGTCCGCTCGCGACGTCCGCGACGGACGCGACGGACGCGACGCCGCCCCCAGGCCCACCGCGGCCCGGAAAAGAGAAAAAGAGAAAGACCGCAAAGTATCCGGTTACAATTTCCGTCGGCCCGACCGCGTCTCCAAGGAGCAGCTCCGTTCCCTCCATTACCTCCACGACCATTTTGCCAGGAACTTTTCCTCTTCGCTGTCCGCGTACCTCCGGGCGTTGATCGATGTCAACCTCTATTCCGTGGAGCAGTTTACCTATTCCGAGTTTATCCTATCGCTGCCGGACCCCACCTATTTTAACGCCATTGCCATGAGCCCCCTGGAAGGCAACGCCATATTGGAAATCAACCCCAAAATCCTCTTTCCCATGATCGATAAAATACTGGGGGGTAAAGGCGAAGATTTTGCCGGCGGCATACGCAGTATTACCGACATCGAACGAACCCTGATCGAAGGCGTCGTCAAAATCGTCATGAAGGACCTGGAAGAGTCCTGGAAGCAGATCGCGAAATTACACCTGTCCATCGTGGCCACGGAAACATCGCCCCAATTGATCCAGGTAGTGGCCCCCAATGAGATCGTGGTGCTGATCGTTTTCGAGTTAAAAGTCGGCGAAGCCAGGGGGTTTATGAATTTCTGTATCCCCGCCATCGTGCTGGAACCCATTTCCAAACGGTTCTCCCAGGATTGGTACGCCGACAAGGCCAAAACCAGCGTGGATGAAATAAAAAAGATCAAATTGAACCTGTTAAAAACCAATATCAAGTTGGCGGCCGGCATCTACGGCAATACTATCACCGCCCGGGATCTCATCGGTTTAAAACCCGGGGATGTGATCAAGCTGGAATCCAGGGTCACAGACCCCTTAACCGTCGAATTAAACGGCGTTAAAAAATACAATGCCTACCAGGTTAAGCATAGTGAAAAGAAAACAGTACAGGTGGTGGATTTAATTCCCAGGGAGTTTAAAAATGAGTAACGTCAATGAGCAATTTAAAAAAATAGTAGTCGAGAATTGGACGTCCGTATACAATACCATATTAGGAAGAGATGTCGTCTTGACCGTCAATTCCGTGCAGGTCAAAACCAAGAAGGAAGCGGCCCATTTAGTGCGCGGTTTACAAGCCTTTGTCAACCTGGCTTACGGCGAGTCGCCCGGGGAAGCGCTGGTGCTGGGATCGCGGAAAAAGTTAGTATCCATTATTGCCAACATGATGATCGGCCTGGATTCATTCAGGGACGACATTACCGCGGCCGATAAGGACGCTTTCGCGGAAGCCGTGACCCAGATGTTTACCGCCTGCCAGGCGCCGTTAAAAGAGGCCTTCGATATGGATATGCGGTTCAGGGATATCGTTTTCGTCGAATCCGGGGACCCCCTCCAACACATTGCCTCCAATACCGTCCAGGTGTGGATCGTCACTTTTGAACTGCCCGGTACTGCCGTGGAGAAATTTGTCATCATGGCCCCGGAGAACTTTGCGGCCGCCGCCAACGAGGAGGAAGACCGGATCGGTAATATCATGATGGACCCCGTTGGCGCCGGCGGCAGCGGTGTCGGCGCCAGACGCACCGCGCCCGCGGCGAAAGTTTCCGCGCCCGCGCCCTCGCACGACCGCACCCGCGTCGGTTTTGGCGTCGTCGGCGGCGCCGGCGCCGGCAGTTCCAATATCGACCTGCTAATGGATGTGGAACTGCCCATTACCGTGCGCGTCGGTACGACCGAAATGAAACTCATCGATATCATGCGCCTGGGACTGGGCAGCATCATCGAACTGGAAAAAATGGTGGATGAACCCGTGGAGATCCTGGCCAACGACAAACTGGTGGCCAAAGGCGAAGTCGTGATTTGCGACGGCAACTACGCCGTCAAAATCACCGAGGTCCGGAGCAAGGAGGAACGTATCCGGTCCCTGGTTTGAAAAGAGGTCGCCGGAGAATAGCGAAGAACGAAAAGCGATGACGGAAGAACGAAAACTAACCAACGCCCAATTCATCGAGCTCCAGGATTTCATCTACAAAAAATCCGGCATGTTTTTCCCCCTATCCCGGAAGAATTACATCGAACAAAAAGTACTCAAACGCATCGAAAGCCTGGACTATAAAAATTTCAGCGATTATTTAACAATATTAAAAAAAGAATTGCTCCAGGCGGAGATACTTAACCTATTCAATGAGATCACCGTGAACGAGACGTTTTTTTTCCGCGACCAGCCCCAGTTTGAGGCCCTGGAAACGCATATTATCCCGCGCCTGGCGGCCAACGGCAGGAAAAGCATCGCTATCTTGAGCGCCGGTTGTTCTTCCGGCGAGGAGCCCTATACCCTGGCCATGATCCTGCGGGAGAAGTTCCCCCATTTGCCCTTTACCATCTGCGGGGTCGATATATCCGACCAGGTGATTGCCAGAGCCGGCCGCGCCGAATATACCCGCTCCGCTGTCCGGCGCGTTCCCCCCGCCTACTTAACAAAGTATTTTATAGAAATGGAAAACGGCAACCTCAAGTTTCGCGACGAATACAAAAGCGGCGTCTCCTTTAAAAAAATGAACCTCATGGAACTGGGGGCGTCGCCCGGTCTCAATTCCACCCGTTTTGATGTGGTCTTTTGCAGGTATGTCTTGATCTATTTCGATCGGGATTCCAAACAAAGGGTAATCGATGCGTTCCATGAAAAAATCGCGGACAACGGGTATTTAATCCTGGGCAATTCCGAGTCCCTCTCTTCCGCGCTGGGCAATTTCAAAATACTCCATTTCCCTTCCGCGATTATTTATCATCGCAGCAGCGCCATGGAGGTTTTAACATGAAGGGCGTCATGGAGAAAGCAAGGAACGCAGCCGGCCGGGTGGGCGATTTCCCGCCCATTCCCACCGTGATATTAGAGTCCATCAAACTACTCAACGACCCTTCGGCCACCGTGAAAACAATCCAGGCGCAAATACTGTTGGACCAATCATTAACCGCATTCATATTAAAAGTGGCCAATTCCGCCCTTTACGGGCTCATGAGAGAGGTTACCACCGTCAGTTATGCCATCAACCTCATGGGCTACAATACCACCAAATCCATATTAACCGCCTATCTTTCAAAGAATCTTTACAGCGCCCGGGGCGGCAAATTAATCCAGAATGTATTGTGGCGGCACTCCATATCCACCGCCGTATTGGGAAAAACCATGGCCGAGCACCTGGAAATGACCAATCCCGAAGAGGTCTTTATTGCCGGGCTGCTTCATGACATCGGGAAAGGCGTGTTATTAAAAAACAAAACCGCTGAGTTCGAGAAAATCGTTCAACTGATTTACAACGATAAAAAAACTTCTATCCAGGCCGAGCAAGAGGTGTTGGGTTTTACCCATGTGGAAGTCGGGTATCTTTTGATGCAGAACTGGCGGTTTTCCGATAGGATCATGGAGACGCTTGTATATCATCATAATATCCTGGAATACAGTGGGGACAACTTAATGGCGCCGGTGGTGAGTCTGGCCAACAAATCCAGTCACCGTCTCGATTATTCGTTCGATAAACCCGGGTTCCAGTTAACTGAGCTGCCGGTTTTACAACTAACCGAAAAAACGTTGGCGGAAATCGAGGAAGAGGCTGAAGAAGAAATAAAAAATTACCTGGAGGTTTTTGGCTAATGAATGATAAACAAGGCCTTTTGGAAGAGTTGTTTCCCGCTTCGCGGCAGTTGCCGACCCTACCCATGTTTTACCTGGAAGTGAGCCGGATGCTGGATAATCCCATTTCTTCCAGCCGTGAGATTTCCCTCATGTTAATGAAGGATCAGGCCATGGTGGCCAGGATATTAAAGCTTTCCAACAGCGCCCTGTACACCAAACCCCAGGAGATAACCAACCTGGCCAATGCCGTTACTTACCTGGGCACGCAGACATTAAGGAACATCATCCTGCAGATAGCCATGGTGCGGATGTTTCCTTTCGATAAGAAGGATATACCACAATTTAGCGCCGTAACGTTCTGGGAGCATTCGTTGGGGACCGCATATTTCACCAATACCCTGGAGAAGAAATTAAATTTGCCGGTGAGCGAGGATTATTACATCGGTGGGTTGCTTCATGATCTCGGTAAGCTAATGATTTACCAGTTTTACCCCGGCAAGTTTAAAGAAATTATCCGCCGGCAGGTGCAGGAAAATGTCGCCTGTGATGCGGCGGAAGAAGAAGTCTTAGGGGTGAATCACGCCGATATCGGCGAGTACCTGGCGCGGCAGTGGCAATTTAAACCCACGGTAGTGGCCGGCATCCGGGACCACCACAAAGTATTACCGGCGTCGTCGGCGTCTTCAGGTGAGCAACCGGTACATGCCGCCGTGGTACGCATCGCCAACATGTTTGCCAAAGCGGCCGGGCTCTGTTTCCCCTGGGATAAGCGCGTATTCGATATCGTGGGCGACACCTCCTGGGAAGTCCTGAAGACCCATGCCGGCGGGAAAGTAGATGTGGAAAGGTTGACTTTTGAAATCCGGGATGAAGCCGAGAATATCAAAGCGTCCGTCAAAGAGCTTTTAAGCAACAAAAAACAGCGCATGGAGGCCTGAGCTCATGTCCATAACAACCATCATACATATCGTGGTGGAGATAGCGATTCTTGTTATCCTGGTGGTGCTATTCGCTTATACCGTCAAAAAACTGGAAGCCAGGATCAAGCAACTGGAGAATAAAGTAACCCATTTATCCACTATCAGCAGGTATTTCCCCGAGTTCATCGAAAAAGGGGAAACCATCACGAAGAATATTACCGAGGACTTGTTGTTGAAGCAGGATGTCTTGAAGAAACTAATTATCGAAGCGGAAAAAGCGTCGGAGAAATTGAGTTATGTGGAAGAGAAGATAAAAGAAAAGAAATTGGACAAGGTCACCATCGATAAGGTATTGATCCTGGTGAACCAGGGATTTACGCCGGCAGAGATAGCCACCAGGTTGAATATTCCATTGGGGGAGATCGAATTGATCATCAAGTTGCGCAAGTATCTCAGTTCGCCCATCAAGGAAAAGCTTTAGAGAGCGAGAGGTTTCAGGAATGGGGTGGCGCCGTGGGTATTTCTACAGATACCATGTGTTCCTTTTTGTATTTCTGGAAATAGAGCATGATTTCATGGTACAACACCGGTTCGCGTTTCATGCTCACCAATAATTCGTTTACTTCCGGGGCATCCAGCATGACGGCTGTTTTCTCTTCTTCTGCCTTCGCCGCCTTACCTTTTAATAACTCAACGGTATTCTCCAGTTCTTTCAGCCGTTCTTCATTTTTTTTAAAATCCATGGAGCCTTTGTTGAAGAGCAGCCAGTCCATGGAGATACTATATTGCTCGGACAAGCGGTACAGCGAATTGAAACAGGGGAAGTTCAAACCGTTCTCGTTTTTGTTATATGCCCCGACCGAAATCTTCAATCCGTCAGCCAGTTCTTTCCTTGAACATCCGAGGTGTTTACGTATATTCCGAAACCTTAAGGCCATTTCTTTTAATATTGTTTTTTTTATCGATTGCATTTGTTACTCCGCTGTTATTTTATCATATTTGGTCGTTATAAGGTAGCCTGGAGAAAAATAAAAAAGGAAGATTGGGCATCGGGAGTAAAATCATCCTCAGGAGGGACAGGGATCGGGGCGGAAATGTACCACGCGGTCGCAAATATAGGAAACTTGCGCATAACATTATTCCCGGTTGGAGCAAATATGATAAACTTACGCGGATACATACTCCACTCAGTCGCTGATGTAGGAAGCTTGCGCACAGTTATGCTCCGCCTGATCGTAATCATAAGAAGCTTGCGCGCATTTAAACTCCGCATGATCGCAGACATAAGAAGCTTGCGCACATCCTTGCTCTGCGTGATCGCAAACATGAGAAACTTGCGCATATCCGTGCTCCGCGTCGTCGCAAATATAATAAGCTTACGCGCAAACCGAATATGCAGCGGAAATGATTTACGTAGGGGCAGACCTGTGTGTCTGCCCCATATCACTTTACAGCGGCCAATTATGGGCGAATTTCTTCTATCTTTTCCCTTTCCCTTTCCTTTTCGAAAAAAGAATTTGACAATGGTCCGGCATTGTGATATGGTTTCTTCTAATCTGTTGGGAAAAATTAAATAGGAGGGCGCAATGGGTGTGAAGATGAAAATATGGCTCATTCTAACGGTCATGGTGTGTCTTCTCTGTGCGGCCGGGTTTGCCCAGAAAAAGGAAACAGTGGAAGAACTGGGTAAACGGGTTGAAAGCCTGGAAAGAGAAAAAGATTTTTGGAAGAATACTTTGGCTGAGCAAAAAGGAATTATAAAAGAACAGATCGAAACCAAGTCCGACAAGCTGGATAATCAATTTAAAAAATTGGAAAATGATTTGAAGGATGACAATAGTTATCTAAAGATACTCTTATGGATTTTCGGATCAGTTACTGGAGTTGGGCTGATTTTCTCATTTTTTAAATTAAGAAAACAAGTAGAAAAAATCGCGGAAGAAAAAATCCGGGAAAAATTTGACCAAATCTTTACTGAGAAAAAAAATCAAATAAAAGCGATGATCGATAAACAAGACCAAGAATTTCAGTTTAAAAAAGAAAAGAAAATTCTTGTTTTTACTCCAGGCGGATCCAATAATTTCCTGGAGAGGTTCTTCGATGGAGAAGGTTTTAATAAAGTCGAATTTGCCCCCCCTGAGAATTATTTAAAGACAGATTTAGATGCCTTTAATCTCGTTTTATTGGATAATGAGGAAGGTAAATTTATGAAAGGCTTAATTCCGGTCATTGTAAGAGATACTCAAGAAGTGGTATTTGTCTATTTTGGCCCCCCCACCGACGACAGTAGAGCCCTCCAAAATGAGAAAAATATCGCCTTTGCGAATTATGGGGCTCAATTATACGGAAACCTTATTAATGCGCTGCGATACCAGAAATATCTGAAGGATAGATAATTTGCGAATCTGTCAAAACTAAGGAGGTACAATGGAATATGTCTTTTATGACGTCGATAAAATCAAAGACTTTGTCTTTGATTCCTTTAAACCCAAAGGTGTCAAGGGCGCTTCGGAATTACTCAAAGCCCTGGATTTCGACCTTTATACCAAAAGGAAAGAACATCTACTCCAGGCTCTGACCGAAAAATTCAATATCCCGGATGACCGCATTATTTTCTCCAAAGGCGGCAGCGGCCTGCTAAAAACTACAACGGATAATGGAAAAGAAATCTGCGATTGGCTGGAAAATGAATTTAAACTTCATGCCAAAGGCGGCAGCCTTACCGCCGTCTCTCACAAAGAAGAAAAGGCAGATTTCCCCACTTCTTTTGCCATTCTCAACTTTAAAGCCAGGGAAAAGAAATCCGCTAAGCTGCTTTCCCACGACCTCACCGTCACTATTTTTAATGCCGACGAAAAAGACAGGTGCGCTTACTGCGGGAAACGTAAAGCCAGCGACACGATCTACCTGGAAGACGAAAGTATCCCGGTCTGTGAGATTTGCTTATTAAAACGCAATGAGAGCGGAAAGAATGATAAAGCGCCATTCGAAGCGGAATCCCTCGAAGATATCTGCAAAGCGCCGGGACTGCCGGATACAAAGTATATCCTTGTCATTTACGGCGACCTGAACGAAGCCGGCGCCCATCTATCGGAGATGAAAAGTGAAGAGGAATTGCAGCGCTTTTCCAATGGTATATCCAATACCCTGGACAACGCCCGAAGTGAGATTGAAAAAACACTGCATCAAAAGGGGTTCCAATTCCTGGCCCCGGTCATCGGCGGCGACGATATCATCCTTTTTACTCATCCCGCTTCTTTCGAACTGATTAAAGAACACCTGTTCAAGATCGAAAAAGACCTTGAGAAAACCGGCCTGAAAATGAATTTCTCCTTTCTCCTGGCCAAACATAAATTCCCCATTTACCACCTCTTTAAATTATCGCAAGCCATCCTGGATTTAACCAAAGACCTGTACTATGAAGATCCCCGGAAACAAACCCGTTACGGTTTCTTCAAAGTCATGGAAGGCAACTACCGGGAGTCTAAGAAAGATGTGTACACCGGTAAGGATTTTATATTCCTGTTCGATATGGCCAAACGTATTCATGAAAACAAAGATATCCATACATCCGCTCTCTATAATATTTTGGAGTTGCTGGCCAATGACCGCTCGCTGCCGGAAAAAGAATTGAACCTGGACTATTTCCTGTCCCGCCACCGGGAGTTTAAAGAGTATATCCAGGCGGGTGATCCGGATTTCCAGCTTATTCAGCGCGAGGGAAAAATAAAACTCACCCATGATGTCCTGGAAGATTTGATTATCATGAAAGACCTGCTGTATAAACCCGGTAAATTGGACGAAACAGGAAGGAGGAACCATGACCAATAAAATCGACCTCTTCTTCAGCCCAGAATCCTCATTCTTACTGGGCGGAGTCAGCATTAACCCGGCGTACGATTCAGTAACCGCCCTCGATGAAAACAACCTTCCTTATCTAACCGCCACTGCCATCAAAGGCGCTTTGAGAATGGAATTCGAAGCCTTTGTCCGGGGCATCGGCGAGGAAACATTGTGCGATTTCGATGCCGACATCCGGGGCTGCACCGCCTGCCTCTCCTGTAGGTTGTTCGGCGGCGGTAATGAAGAAGGAAAGCTGCGCTTTAATGCCGCTGTGCTTGAGAACCCGGATGAAGTTTTACCCCAAAACGTACGCCGGGACCTCCTGGAAAAAGGAAAACGCCAGGGCGTTTCCATCTCCCGTACCCTGGGTAAAGCAAAAGACAAAGCCTATTTCACAAAGCTCGCCTTTCCCAATATGAAAAATATCCGAAACATTGTCTTTAAAACCGGCATCGATATCCGGAGAGAATTGGATTCCACTGAGAAACAATACCTGGATACCTTTTTGGCGCTGCTGGGCAAAACCGGGATATTCATGGGCTCCAGGAAAAGCGTGGGCCTGGGGTATTTTACGATTCGTTATGAACTTCCCGGCGAATTTATCCGACCCAATGCGGTGGATTACTCCAGGACCGGACTAAAACTATTTAAAGTGACGCTGGAAACCCTTGAACCGCTGTTGGTGGGCAATACCAAAAACCAGTATATCATCGATACGCTTCCGTATATCCCCGCTTCCACCCTGGGCGGAACCATCGGCTTTAAGTTGAAGGAATACGGGGTTGATGACGGCAACCTGGAACGGATGTTCATCGCTAACAATACCTTTTCCACTCTTAATTGTTACCTGGAATCCCCTTTCCCGGTCCCGTTGTCGCAGAGACGGGAAAAAGGAAAAAAAGAACCGGTCAAGGATATCCTGCTTCCCGATTACATCATAAAACAGGCCGTTGAGCAGGGCAGGTTTGCAAAGGTTGAGTCTTTATACAATGCCCTGTATAAGAAGAATAACCTGCGCCCGGCGCCCATATGCCAAAAACCGGCTACCTTTTACAACACCAAAGTGGCCATCGGCAGGGAGCTGCAAAAAAGCGGCGACGGGCTGTTATACTCCATGGAATTGATTCAAAAAGGATCGCGATTCCAGGGCTTTATCATCGGCGAAACCTGGGCCGCCGAAACCCTCCTGCAAATCAAAGAACTGTGCATGGGTGGGAAAAGAACCCGCGGGTTCGGCAAAGTCCGGTTCACCGATATAAGCGAAATGGAGATAACGAAACTAATCGATCTCGACAGCGCGGTAGATACCACTTTGAGAGACCTGGCCGGGCAATATGCCGTGGCTTTACCCGCGGATCGGCGTTTCTTTACCCTTGACCTGGTATCGGATTTCGCGCTGAAGCAAGATATCCCGGCGGGCGATAGGACATTCGGACGGTTTATCCAGGAAACGCTTTTTCCCGGGCTGGAGGTAACCATTGAAAAATCCTTCCTGGAAATAATCCGGCGCGGCGGGTACGATTTCAGGGAAAAGAAAGCGAAACCAATGATGGAACGTATCGGGGCAGGTTCAACCCTGCTTGTTTCCGTCCCCCTTAACCGGGCCTGCACGTTTATCGAAAAGTTAAACGGTATGGTAACAAATAGCGTTGAATATAAATGGGATTCAACCCCATTGTTCCGGTTGAATAACCATGAACATATCCAAATTTGGAGGTAACCATGAGCGATTTATTAGACAAATTAAAAGTTTTAAATGAGAATAAGGATGAGATCATCAAGAAAGTCAGGGAAATTGAAATTGGGGAAATAACGACGACGCAAGCCCAAAACTTGCGTGAATATGCGGCCCATACCGAGTCGATCGAAGAGATATTGTTATATATTGAATATCAAAATGCAAGGGAAAGAAAGTTTGCAAAAGCCGGGCCTTTGCTGATAAAGTACATTAAAAATTACCAGTCGAAAGGCATAGATATAATCCGGTACATGCTGGGTATTTTTGCCCGTTGGGTCATTATCAAAACCAGAAGGGGAGACTAACCATGAAAGACCATTTAAAAGCACTGCGAGAGAAAGTCATTATCCGGGGCATCGTAGAACCGTTAACCGCGCTTCACATCGGGTGGCAGCGTTCCTTTGACCCGGTGGAATCCGATGCGCCGGTGATTAAAGACCCCAAAGGAAACCCCTTTATCCCCGGTTCTTCCTTTAAAGGAGTATTAAGAAGTTTCATCGAAGGGTTCCTGGCCGGCGCGGATTTGCCGGACCGGCTAAAACCCTGTTTCCCCACGGACAACACTCACTGTGTTGATACAGGGAAGTGGAATGACCAGGATTATATTTTAGAAAAAGCCTGCCCCGTGTGCCGGATTTTCGGGAGTTCTTTCATGGGGGGCAAACTCAAGATCAAAGACATGCCGGTTGATGAGAAAGAGTGGCACGAGACCTTTTTGCGCATTCGCGACGGGGTTGTCATCGACAGGGACAGCCGCACCGCCCGCGACAAAGGCAAATACGATTTCGAGATCGTATCGCCCGGCGTTCCTTTTTCGTTGGAAATAGTGGGCGATAACCTGGAAGATTATGAAAAAGGCATGCTTTTTACCGCTTTCGACCTCATATCTCAAGGGTTCGGCTCATTGGGCGGCAATGTCTCCAGGGGAACCGGCAGGATTAAAATCGCTGTCACGGAAATAGAGATATTGAATACCCAAAAATTATTCCAACAGTATAAGAATAACGGCAAGATCGAGACGGAAAAGAAAACCGGTGATGAATTGAAAAAATATGAAGCGGAAATGAAAGATACCTTTTTTAAGACCTTTAACCAGGAGGCGACAAATGTTTAAATCCACCATCAATATGATGAAGTTAAAAATAAAGATCACGCCGCGGACACCGCTGCTGGTGGCGTCCGGCAAAACCTTCGAAGTCACCGGCCCGGACATCCAGTTTGTCAGGGTGAAAACCGCTTACGGGGAAACCGTTTATATCCCCGGCTCTTCGCTTAAGGGAGTATTGCGGGGCGGCATGGAAGCCATCCTGGGTGAGAATGAGAAATGGAAAGCAAAGATTTGCTGCACCTCGGAAAAACTATGCCACGATCTTTTCCGGAACAAAAAAGATTTTAAAAACAAGCTTCCTTATAGACATCATTGCCCTGTGTGCCGGATGTTCGGGTCCGGCGACCTGGCGTCGCGCCTGGAAATATCCGATGTGTTCCCATACGATTTCGAGGAGACGGATGAAGATAAAGGAAAAAAGATAGGGGCCCTCGAGGCCATGGTCAGTTCCCGGACCGGCATCAAGATCGACCGGAAAACAGGTAAAACAAGTCCCGGCGCGCTCTTCGAATATGAAATATTGGGCGGCGGCGAGCTTTTCGGCGAGTTTACCCTTACCAATTATGAACTCTATCAACCCGGTTTGTTGTTTACGCTGTTCGACCTTTCCAATGAAGGATTCCTGCGTTATGGACATTCCAAATCCAGGGGCCTGGGGGTTTTGAATTTCGAAATTCAGTCCATGACCATATTGCAGTTTGGGAAACTGAAAGGGAACACCGTTAAAGGCGCCGGTATGGTGCCTCACTCCGGGGATACGGACAGCGATAACGATTATGGTTTTTACATGAAGGGAAACGACCGGATCGACACCGAATTTTCATGTAAAGACAACGTCCTTTATTCCACGTTTCAATTTACCGAAAAGGAACCCATCCGGGAAGTTGCCGGGTTGTTCAAGAAAAAGATCGAAACATTCCTGGCGTAAACCTATAAGGAGGCGATCATGGAATTATTTAAAGGATCATCATTTCAAGGTTCACGCGGCCAGGGGGAACATGCAGCCCAGGCAAGCCCAACCCCCATGGAAAAGAATTACTTTTTCATTTATGACAAAGAGCATCCCCAGGTCGATTTGTTCCAGGCCAAATATAGTGGCAAAGAAACATATTACGGAAAACTTTTCCTTTCCCTTACCGCGCTTCAAGATATATTTATCGGCAGCGGCGAGATCGATAAAAAAGACAACCGGTTGGTTGATATGTTTTCATATGTCATTACCGGCAGCGACAGCAAAACATGGAACATCCCCGGTTCGTCTTTAAAAGGGTGTATATTCACCCATTTATCCATGTTTTTGAGGGCCCGTTCCACAGATTTTTTAAGCGCCAAAGAGGGGCCGGCCAAAGTGTTCTTTTCCGATCTGCCCATGACTTCGGGGGCCGAAGCGTTCCTTAAAGAAATACCCGCCCGTTTTTCTCCCCGGGCCGTCCCGGGAAATGCCCTTTTGAAATTGTATAAGAAAGAATATAAAAAAGACACCCAGCCGCAGGGTAGTTATGCGTCCGAACCCGGCGTGGAAAGTATCCAGGCCATTCGGACCGGCAGTCGGTTTGCAGGCCAACTCCATTTCAAGCAGCTTGATGAGTATCAAATAACCGTATTGCTTTTGGCGTTGGCTGATTTCCCCGGCAATGGTTTCAATTTCAAAATAGGCGGGGCCAAGAATCGGGCCATGGGGTTGGTGCGGTTGGACATCGATTACGATAAATCCTTTTATGCCCACACATTGAAAGACATTGCCGTTAAGAATGTCTTTCCGTTGGCAAGCCTTAAGCCCAACCTGGAAAAAGCCCTATTGCAATTGAAACAGGATTGGCCGGCCCTGGAAGCGATAATAAAGAAAATGCAGGGGGAATACGGACAATGAGTGAACAACAGTTATTAACCGAAGCGAAAAACACCTTATTCAATTTAAAAAAAGAGGAGCAGTGGAATCTCACGCCTTATGCTTCGTTTGCCAACCAGGTGATTGGCTTAATCGCTAAAAAGAAAATCAATTCCAAAGAAGGCGTATTGGAATACACGCGGTTATCGTATCCGCGACCGGGGTTAAACCGGCAGTGGCGAAAGTTTGGGAATGTATTGGAGAAAAATCTACCCGGCAGTGTGAAATGTGAAGACCTTCTCCATTATTTCGGGTATTTGAAGCGGATATTGACCATAGCAGCAAAAAACCAGGCCGATGAAAAGAATAATAATAGAGGTGAATCGTATCGGGCTCCGGGTAAGGATGGTAATCGGCCGTATGGGCAAGGGAATAAGAAAAGATAATATAGCAGCGTCCGGGTGACGTGGTTGATTATTTAGTAAGCAGTTGTGTTCTTTGACATTCTTGAAAATGATGAAGTAAAGTTTCTGAACCAGGATGAGTGGGATGATAGGATGACCGGGATGTCGTCATTCCATATTATCCAGTGCATCCTTTCATCCTGTAAATCGCGGTTCAGACAATTGACCTTGATAATGCGTTTGTAATATAATAGGAGAGGTGCGAAAAATGGCAGATTTAAAAATCCATGTACAATCTCGGCTTAGTGCACATGTTTTGTGCACACTTTTAGGGAGATCGTATTTTTTGAGTCTGAAGCCGTTGGCTATGAAATAGTTTCAAAGTGCCAGAGTCCCAAAGGACATCCCCCCTGGTGGGGGACGGAAACCTTTTCTCAATTTAACCTTGTTAAAGAGCATGATGTCCCAAAGGACATCCCCCCTGGTGGGGGACGGAAACTTATTTACCAGTTCTTTTTTTACTGGCACGTTTTGTCCAACCGGACATCCCCTCTTTTGAAGACGAAGTTAGGAGGTTAGGAAGTTAGGAGGTTGCGAAAAAGAGGCGCGCCGATGGCGCTTTTAAAACAGGCGCGGAGCGCCGCCTCTTCGGCCTAACTTCTTAACTTCCCAGCTTCCCAGCTTCCTAACTTCCCTCTTTTCAAGGGGTACGGAAACTAATGGATTTACCAGCATAACGACGACATTGTCTGAGAAGACATCCTCTCTGAGAGGTACGGAAACACGTCTTGGACGACGCGTAATCCCAGGCGTTTTGTCTGAGAAGACATCCTCTCTTTGAAGACGAGGTTAGGAGGTTAGGAAGTTAGGAGGTTGCGAAAAATATCTGAACCTGGATGAATGGGATGGTGGGATGACCAGGATGTCGTCATTCCATATTATCCTGTGCATCCTTTCATCCTGTAAATCCCGGTTCTGACAATGAATGATGAAAATGGTGGCTATGAAATAGTTTCAAAGTGCCAGAGTCCCAAAGGACATCCCCCCTGGTGGGGGACGGAAACGGAATAGGAGGGCCACCGGCTGGGCAAGTACGTCCCAAAGGACATCCCCTCTTTGAAGACGAAGTTAGGAAGTTAGGGGGTTAGGAGGTTGCGAAAAAGAGGTGCGCCTAAAGGCGCTTTTTGAAACAGGCGCGAAGCGCCGCAAATTAGTCTCACTTTCTCAACCTCTCAACTTCTTACCTTCTGCTTCTAAAGAGGGGTACGGAAACCCTTGCCTTGGGGCAAAATACTTGTACAGGAAAAGTCCAACCGGACATCCCCTTTTTGAAGACGAAGTTAGGAAGTTAGGAGGTTAGGGAGTTAGGAAAAAAAGGAGCGCCGAAAGGCGCTGTTAACAAAGGCGCGGAGCGCCTCAACTTCTTCATAACTTCCTAATTTCCCAGCTTCCCAACTTCCTTCTTTAAATGGGGGGCGGAAACTTTTTGTCCTTTTTGCAACTTACCGTTGCATTGTCCCAAAGGACATCCCCCCTGGTGGGGGACGGAAACTTTGGCTCTCAGCTTCTTCGGATTCTCTGCTTTCGTCCCAAAGGACATCCCCCCTGGTGGGGGACGGAAACTATCCATTTGCATACTTGTTGATGAATAACCGTCCCAAAGGACATCCCCCCTGGTGGGGGACGGAAACTAGATAAAGAACATTTTAATTCCCTTTTCTCATGTCCCAAAGGACATCCCCCCTGGTGGGGGACGGAAACACTTCATCTCGAGCAAATGTTCTAACTATTTCGTCCCAAAGGACATCCCCCCTGGTGGGGGACGGAAACAATTTTGTTGGTCTTAACGCGGGGGAAGTTAAATGTCCCAAAGGACATCCCCTGAAAAGAAAGAACCGAAGAAGCGAAGAAGAGCAGAAGATAAGCAGAATTTGCGCGCCTAAAGGCGCTGTTGAAAAAGGCGCGAAGCGCCTCCTCTTCGTTTCAACTTCCCAACTTCCCAACTTCCCAGCTTCCTAACTTCCTTCTTTTAATGGGGTACGGAAACATTATATGAGCGCCTGATTCAATCGGGATCTCAAGTCCAACCGGACATCCCCGGAAAAGAAAGAACCGAAGAAGCGAAGAAGAGCAGAAGATAAGCAGAAGCTGCGCGTCGAAAGGCGCTTTTTGAAACAGGCGCAAAGCGCCGCCTCTTCGGCCTAACTTCCTAACTTCCCAACTTCCTTCTTTTCAAGGGTACGGAAACCTTAAACCCGGTCATTAAAACCGCCACACTTTGTCTGAGAAGACATCCCCTCTCGAGGGGTACGGAAACTCAAAATGATAGTGCTCCTCCCATGAGAACTTGTCCAACCGGACATCCCCTGAAAAGAAAGAACCGAAGAAGCGAAGAAGAGAAGAAGATAAGCAGAAGTTGCGCGCCTCGCGCTTTAGAAAAAAGGCGCGAAGCGCCTCAACTTCTTCATAACTTCCTAACTTCCCAACTTCCTAACTTCCCTCTTTGAAGTGGACCCTATTCGTAAAAAGGTTCGTAAAAGGATTCGTTAATGGTAGTAATGGCATGATAATAAAGGATTTCCGAACATTTTTCGACAAGAATTAAAGAAAAAAGGTTCGTAAAAGAGTTCGGAAAAGAAATTATGAAATTATAAGGAATAAAGCGTTTTGATGTGCTTGTGATTGAAAACCACGCATAACACGCTTATTGACAATTATCTCCCGAACCTGTAAAATTAATAATGGTGAGAAAATGAATTTACCGATAAATATCAACGACATCTTGACCGGACGTTCTGTCTCTGCTCAACTTCCTAATTTCCCAACTTCCTAACTTCCCTCTTTGAAAGGGGTACGGAAACAACTAACAAGTGTGTGGATCGCAATAGTCTGTCTGAGAAGACATCCTCTCTGAGAGGTACATTTTGAAGAAAGAACCGAAGAAGCGAAGAAGAGAAGCTGAAGTTGCGCGCTTCGCGCTTTTGAAACAAGGCGCGAAGCGCCTCAACCTCTTCATAACTTCCCAACTTCCCAGCTTCCTAACTTCTGTCTTTTCAAGGGGTACGGAAAAAAACTTGACAGCCTCTCTATAAAAAACTATAATGATCATTGGATGCTGAAGATGAAAATTGAAAAAACTGTAAAAGAGTTGATAAAGCAATTACACACCGAACTTGCAAAAAAATTTAAAAAAAAACTGGCCAAAATAATTCTCTTCGGTTCCTACGCCCGTGGAGATTATGATAAGGAATCCGACTTAGATATCCTTGTATTGATCGAAGAGGAAGACCCTCAAAAATATAACAACGACATTATCGACCTGGAGGTCGACCTGACCATCAAATATGGGATTTTACCATCGATTATACTCAGAAATACCGGTTATTTTCTTGAAAATAAAGATATAATCCCTTTCTTTAAAAATGTAGAAAAAGAAGGAGTCGAAATCTATGCCGCATAATTTGTACGATTTATGTAAGTACAGGTACGAACAAGGAAAGGCTGCCCTGGAATCATCAAAAACACTCTTTGAGAAAAGTGATCTCAAGGGGTCATTAAATAGATCATATTATGCCATATTTTACGCAGCCAGGGCCTTGCTTGCTCTAAGACAACTGGAAACCAGGAAACATTCCGGGTTGGTTGCGACCTTTATAAAAGAGTATGTGGCTTCCGGAATATTCGCTAGAGAATTTTCCAATATTATAAAAAATGCTCAGAAGATAAGAACTGAAGTCGATTATGAGGATTTTTACATCGTTTCCAGGGATACTGCCAAAGGACAAATCGAAAACGCGGAAAAATTTGTCAAAGAGATTAAAAGATACCTGGAAAACACCTATAATATTTCATTGTAGTGAGGAAAATAAATTCGAATTTATAAGGAGATGGAATGAATACTTTAAATCGCCTGATTAATCTGGAACCCATTGTGAAGCTGGAATGTCGAGAAAAGAAATGACCAATGTCGTACATTATAAAGGATACATTGGAAACGTTAAGTTCATAGAAGATAAAGAGATTTTTTACGGCAAATTGGAGTTTATAAATGACCTTATCACTTTCCAGGGGACTTCTGTAAAAGAACTGAAGAAAGATTTCCATCAAGCGGTGGATGAGTATATCGAAGATTGCCGGGAGCTGGGAAAAGAACCGGAAAAACCTTTTAAAGGTCGGTTCCCTGCCCGAATAGATCCTGAACTTCATCGCAGGGTCGCTTTCCTGGCCATGCATCAAAACATGTCACTCAATAAATATGTGGAAAAGGCGCTCGAACGGGCCATTGAAGCGGATAGCCGCTAGTGAAGACGAAGTTAGGAGGTTAGGAAGGTAGGAGGTTGCGAAAAATATCTGAACCTGGATGAATGGGATGGTGGGATGACCAGGATGTTAATTTAAAGAATCCCTCTCAATTTCATCCTGTGCATCCTTTTATCCTGTAAATCCCGGTTCAGACAATTACCTTTTCCTAATTTCCCAACTTCCTAACTTCCTTCTTTTATCCTAATCACATTGTTGACAACTATCGCGACTGCCTTTATAATAATACTATGAAAAAAAAAGAATCGACGAAGGAACCGGTCATTAGCAAGCACGATCAGGAATTCAAGGATTTTTTCAACGCCAGGGAAGTAGCAAGCAGCTTCGTCTGGTGAGCAGCGCAAAAGAGTTGCAAATTGAATATATTGAGGAGACCGTAACCAGGTATATCGAAGAAGGAGGTGTTATCATGCAAACAATCGCTCAACAATTAATGGAGAAAGGAAAACTGGAAGGAATGCAGCTAGGTATGCAGCAAGGTATGCAGCATGGTATGCAAAAAGGTCTGCAGAAAGGAATGCAGAAAGAAAAAATGGAAGTTGTGAAGAAAGCCATAAGGGCTGGATTATCGATAGAAACTGTTGCAATGATATCCGGGTTATCCATCGATGAGATTCGTCAAATGCAATCGAAAATGAAACTGAAAATAGGCAGAGATCATTAGATAAATTTCCTTGCGGCAGAAAGACAGGAATAACTGTCCGTAGGGTACCTCTTCAATTTTTCATTTTTCGTTTTTCGTTTTTCATTTTTAATTTTCCACTCCCATTATCCTATGCATCCTTTCATCCTGTAAATCCCGGTTTAAAGACGAAGTTAGGAGGTTAGGAAAAAGAGGAGCGCCGAAGGCGCTGTTGAAAAAGGCGCGAAGCGCCGCCTCTTCGGCCTAACTTCTTAACTTCCCAGCTTCCTAACTTCCTTCTTTTTCCCAGTCAATGGAGATATGTAATAGAAACGAAGCGCGCCTGTTGACAAAACTCGTGTGTAAATTTATAATAATATTATGCCGGAAGAACAAAAATGCGATAATGAACTCAATGAATCCGCTGAACCCGAACAGCCGGGCGACAGCGATTCGAAAATATACCTCTCCCACGACGGCTTTTTCCGAAACGCCTTCGATCAAACGGTGGCGGAAAGCTTTATCAAAGAATACCTACCCCCGGAGATCACGAAAGACCTTGATTTTTCCACATTGACCATTTCCAAAGACACCTATGTGGACAAAAAGCTGGCGCGCTGTTACTCGGATGTACTTTACCAGATCCGGTTTAACGCTGATCCTGCCTATTTGTATTTTTTGTTTGAACATAAAAGCTGGAAACCGGCTTTCCCTGCGCTGCAGTTGTTGAAAAATATGGCCCACATTTGGGAAACCCACGTAGAAAATTATAAAGGGACTA